>Ga0209542_10001868_pt1 | contig 48572 bp, 42 predicted proteins | sample RifCSPhighO2_01_FD_184028 | JGI IMG/M metagenome (GOLD analysis project Ga0209542, IMG submission 184028) | Soil microbial communities from Rifle, Colorado - Rifle CSP2_plank highO2_0.1 (SPAdes) (version 2) | ecosystem: Environmental > Terrestrial > Deep subsurface > Rock core/Sediment ...
ACGCGAAAAGTCTTTACAATCCGCACGGCGCTATGTTCATAATTCCTGCATTTTTCTTCTTTTTTATTAAATATATTCAGACGCACGATATGAAATATTTAATAGCCCATGTACTACTGGGCGGTGCGCTTATTCATTTTCAAATGGCAATTGGGGTGCCTTTCGTGCTCTTATCGTTTTTTTATGCTGCAGTTGACACTTTAAAGGCCAAGAAAAAACGATACTTATTTATATATCTCTTAATTTTTGTGACCATGTCCAACTTTATCGTATTCGATCTTAGGCACGATTTCTTACTTTCCAAATTAACTATTAATTTTTTAACTTCAACCGGAAGGGATAATTTGAATATTATCTCTATGGTTTATCAACGCATAAATTTTATGACTTCAGGAATAGAATTTTTCCGGCCGGAACCGGGCTATGGGAATTTAGCGGTATTTTTAATTTTCTGTGTATTCATGTTTTTTCAAATCAAAGACAAAAAATATAAAAAAATTTACTACTTATTCATTTATTTTTATTTTGGTTATCTTCTGGTAAGCAATCTAAATTCGGGAGGACTACTCTACTTTTATCTCTTTCCCCTTTTCTCTTTGGTGTTTCTTATTTTTGCATCATTTGTTACTTCAAGACTGAGCAAGATATTTATTTTAATAATTTTATTAATATTATTGTATAACCAAAGGAGTGCGCTTATCGACATTGTCAACGCTGAAAAAAAATTCATTGGCAAAGACCAAAACTCATGGCTCTTTCTAAGTAAGTCTGCAGAAAAAATGTTTTTTGGGAATGAAGCTGAATTTGGTTATTTTGTATATCACCCCGGGACCACTGCTTATCAGCCCAAGTACGCAATGCATTACATTAGGAAATTTAAAGACAAAAAAACATATTATTTCCAAAAAAAACAAACGGCATACCTTTTCATTGCTCCGCCTCCGGCTGATAATCCGTACATGAAAGATGAGTGGTGGAGAGTTAATCTATTACACATAAACAAGGACCCTTCTTTAATAATTAGATTTGATAATGGTTATAAAATAGAGAAATACAAGCTGACAGATGAAGAGATTAATGTCCCAACAGAGCAATCTATAGATCCTGGTATTCATTTCAGGTAGTATAAGGCTATGTATAAGTTTAAAACTTATTTTAGTTATCTTTTTCTCATAATTTTGGCTTTTATACCTATTCTTAGTTTATTACATTCAGGACTTCCAGTTACGCATGATGGGCAGGATCATGTTGCAAGAATTGCAAATTTTTATCAGAATCTTACTGAAGGAAATATAATTCCAAGATGGGCAGGGAATCTTAATTGGGGTTATGGCCATCCAATTCTTGAATTTTTATATCCTCTTCCTTCTTACATCGCATCCCTTTTCCATTTTTTAAGCTTTTCTCTTGTTGATTCTACAAAGATCGTCTTCGGACTTGGGATGGTTTTATCGACTATTTTTATGTATCTTTGGCTTGCGAGTTTTTTAAATAGAAGCGCGGCATTATTCGGGGCCGCGCTTTATACGTACGCTCCGTATAGGTTTGTCGAGATTTATGTAAGAGGAGACATAGGAGAGAATCTTGCTTTTGCATTTATTCCTTTAGTTTTATTATTTGCGCATAGAATTTATAAATATAACAAATTTACAGATGCCATTTGGGGATCCTTTTCTCTTGCTCTTCTGATATTGTCCCACAATGCAATAAGTCTTATGCTTATGCCGTTTATCTTACTTTACTTTCTTATACTTATATATCTTTCAAAGGAAAAAAATAAAATTTTTATGAATTTACTTTCTCTTTTTATAATGGGCTTCGGATTATCGGCTTTTTTTTGGATTCCCGGTCTTTTCGAAGGAAAGTATACGCTTAGAAATATAGTAACGAAAGGAGAATATTTAAAAAGATTTGTTTCGTTCAAAGACTTTATCTATGGGCCAGGGAGCTTTATCGGAGCAGGAGAGCTAACGTTTCAGTTCGGTCCTCTTTCATGGCTTTCAATAATTGCCGCTCCTTTTGTTTTTTTAAAATTTAAAAAAGAAAAAGAAAAATTTTACTTATTGGCTTTGTTATTAGTTTTTTTATCTATTGCGGTTTTTTTAATGCTGCCTGTCTCAAATTTCATTTGGTCGAGAGTTTTACTTCTTCAAAACTTTCAGTTTCCCTGGAGATTCTTAGCTATTGTTGTTTTTACTACGGCAGTCTTAGGAGCTTTGTTTCTTGAAGCCATACCTAAAAAATATAAGATGAAATTAAGCTTAGTCTTAATTATCATGATCATGATATTGGGCAGCTTTTATCTTCGTCCCAAAGAATACTTACAAAAGCCGGACAGTTTCTATACAGGTATATACAAAAGCACAACGGACACAGGTGAAAGTGCTCCTATATGGTCTATTAGGTTTATGGAAAAAGAACCCAGATCAAATTTGGAAGTCATAGACGGAGATGCAAAAATAGAAAATTTAGAAAGAAAATCAACATATCATAAATACAAGGTAATCGTAGATAGAGAAACAATTTTAAGGGAAAATACTCTTTATTTTCCCGGCTGGGAAATGCGGGCCAACGGTAAGCCAATTGAGGTAAGGTTTCAGGTTCCATACAAAAACGGAACCATGGAATTTAGTTTGGATAAGGGAAGTTATATAATCGAATCAATATATAAAGAGACAAAGTTAAGACTTTTTGCGGATGTAATTTCCTCAGTAACTTTGGGGAATCTTATAGGAGGATTATTGATAATTATTTTTATAAAATTAAAATCAAATAAGTTTATATGAAGCTATCTGTCGTTTTGGCAACCTACAATGAAGAAGAAAATATCGGGAACTGCTTATCTTCTGTTAGGGAGATTGCTGAGGAGATAGTAATTGTAGATGGGACATCAAAAGACAAGACGGTTGAGATTGCTAGGAAATATGGCGCAAAAGTTAAAATCACAACCAATAAGCAAATATTTCATATTAACAAGCAAATGGCAATAGATATGGCAACTTGCGATTGGATTCTCCAACTTGACGCGGATGAAAGAGTCTCTCCCGAACTTGCAAAAGAAATTAAAGAAAAAATAAACGATAAATGGTCACCGCAAGTGCGGGATCCCGACTGGAAACTACCAGCGGGAAAAATGATAAATGGAGAACCTCAGGTAAACGGATATTGGATACCCCGTAAAAATTGGTTCTTGGGACGGTTTCTTATGAAAGGAGGTCAGTACCCTGACTACACTTTAAGGTTATATAAAAAAGGTAAGGGAAGACTTCCTCAGAAAGATGTTCATGAGCAGGCAGAGGTTGAGGGGAAAGTCGGATATCTTAAAAATCCGCTTATTCACTATCCCTACAAAGATTTTAAAGATTATATTTTTAAATGGCAAAGATACACAGATCTTATTGCGAGTCAGACAAAAGAGGAGATGAAAAAAAAAGATATTTTTTCTAAAATTTTATTTGGCTTAATGTCTTTAACTTTAAAGCCTGCCTACTGGTTTCTTGTTACTTACATAAGACATAAGGGGTTTATGGACTTATGGCAGGGTTTTGTTTTCTCACTTTTTTCGTCTTTACGTTTTCCTGTATCATTTTTGAAATATATTAAAAGAAATGTTTAGAAATAAAAATTTATACAAGTTTACTATATCTTTTATAAATCTTCATAATGTTTTACTACTCGGAATAATTTTAATTGCGATATTTTTGCGTTTTTACAATATACCTTTTCGATATCCTTTCGGAGAGGACTCTATCAGAGATGCATTGATTGCTTTTCAAGGCGCAAGAGAATTACAGCTCCCGCTTACGGGATCTTTCTCCTCCCTAGGTCCATTTACTTTTGGTCCATGGTATTATTTTCATCTAATTATTTTTTCTTTACTCATCCGCTTGGAATATGCTCCCTGGGTCTTTATGGGTATCTGCTCAGTACTGTTTGTTCTCGTAGTCTATAAAATCGGAGAGTATTTGGAAGGAAAAAAGTTTGGCTTATTAGTTTCATCATTATCTGCCGTTGCGATATCTCAAGTTGGCACGGTGGATCTTTCAAATCCCAACCTTGTCCCCATTTACTCAGCTCTGGCAATTTTAATTTTGATAAAAATTCTAAGAAATAAAGTATCTTTATGGTGGACCTATTTATTGGGTATTGTTATCGGAATTGGAATTAATATTCATTATCAGGCTTTCGGGCTTTTGATAATACCATTTATCTTATTTCTCAAAAAAGAAAAAAGAGCAGTTAATTTCTTCTCGGCAATAATTGGTATTTTTACTGCTTTTATACCTCTAATTTTATTTGATTTGAATAATCATTGGTATAACCTCAAAAATCTTGTTTATTATTATACTGTAGGGAAAAATGCAATATACGTAGCAAATAGATGGCTCTTCTACTTAAGAGATTTCTGGCCTTCTCATTTATCTGAGTTTTTTGGTGTCAGTCCGAAATTAGGTCCTTTGCTTTCGATTTCAATTTTTGTTTCGGTTGTCATAGCGCTTTTTAAGCGAAAAGTTAACAAACAATTATTTTACCTCTCACTAATTTTTATTTTTAATTTTGTTTTATTGAGATACTATTGGGGCCAACGCAGTTTTTATCATCTTTTATATCTTCAGCCCTATATCTTAATTCTCATAGGTTATTTTTTTTGGTTATGTATGAGATTTGGCAAGATTAGTAGGTATGTTGCCATTTTCTTATTTATCCTATTTTTAGCTTTTATGTTTAATAACAGTCTCAGACTGTTAAAGTCTAATTCTCTGAACATTCATGCACGTAAACAGGCATCAGTTCTCCTGGATTTATATCCAAATAGAAAATTTGCATTGTATAATTGTGTACTAAATTATAAATTTCGGACAGAATCTGTTTCATATTTACTCGCTTTAAAAAATAAAATTGATGATAATGGCTTTAAGATAGGATTTATAGACGATAAATGTCCCTACCCGCCAACCTCAAAGCTTTCTTCTCTTCAAGCAACGGCCTCAGCTCAAATACTGAATGAGACATACCCAAGAATAAAAAATACAGAAGCATTTGATATGTCTAGGGCTTTAAATAGCTCTTTAGAGACCTTAGGCTGGGGTCCTATTTCGCCTAAAATAATTTATGATTCGACACTAAGATGGTGGTTTAATGAAAAGCCTTGATGTAAAATAAATTTATGAAAATATTGGTTACAGGTGGGGCAGGATATATTGGGAGTTTTATGGTGGACCGTCTTCTTGAGAGAGGAGATGAGGTTTTTGTAATAGACAGCTTAGGGAGGGGATTTAAAGAATCTGTAAGTCCTAGGGCAAATTTTTTTCAAATTAATTTGTTGAATAAAGATTTGTTATCGGATTTCTTTTCCGGAAATAAGATTGACAGTATAATTCATTTTGCCGGCTTTATTTCAATGGAAGAATCCGTTGAAAAGCCCGCATTATATTTTGAGAATAATACGTTAGCATCCCTAAATCTTATTGATGCAGCTTCTAAAAATGATGTTAAGGGTTTCGTTTTCTCATCAACTGCCGGTGTTTATGGAAATCCAGAAAGAATTCCAATTACGGAAGATCACAGGACAATACCTACAAACCCCTATGGAGAAAGCAAGCTAATGGTAGAAAAAATTCTTAAATGGTATCAAAGGATTTTCGATATGAACTTTGTGAGTCTTAGATACTTTAATGCTTCGGGTGGATCATTGGATGGAAAAAGGGGAGAAATGCATGAACCCGAAACTCACATAATTCCTCTTGCAATAAAAGCAGTTCTTGAAAACAAACCTTTTAAACTTTTTGGTACCGATTACCATACCTCAGACGGAACCTGTATCAGGGATTACATTCATGTAATAGACCTAGTAGAGGCTCATGTACTTACTATTGAAAGATTAAGCAAAGAGAACGGAGGCTTTTTCTATAACGTGGGAACCGGCATTGGATATTCAAACAGGGAGGTTTTGAATATGGTAGAAAAAGTTAGCGGAAAAACACTAACAGTTATTGGGGAGAAAAGAAGACCGGGTGATGCGGAAATCTTGATAGCAGATGTGCAAAAAATCAACAGGGAGCTTGGCTTTTCTCCTAAATATTCAGACTTGAAGACAATTGTGGAAACAGCATGGAAATGGCACTCAAGAAAAAGTTAAAAGCTAGAAGTGAGAAGTGAAAAGTTTTTTAATAATTATTATAGTAGTTATACTTACCGTACTTACTGCTTCCAAAGTTGTTGCACAGTCCGACTATGTCCTCCCTTACCCTTCTTCCATGCCGGGCAGCATTTTCTATAAACCTCAGGAGATTATCGATAACCTGTCTTTTTACTGGTATTTTGGAGATTTCGGGCAGTTTAAGTACAATCTGAGTCAAGCTGATAAATATCTGGTTGAGGCCAAAACCCTGTTTGATTACAAGCAATACCTGCTGGGAAACAGAGCGCTTCTTCTTTCAAACAAGTACTTCTCAAAAATTAAACCTACTTTGGTGAAAGCTTCATTGGGAGGAAAAAATATTTCGGAGAAACAACAAGTTTTGACAGAGGCGGCAGGAAAGCACATCGAAGAACTTGAAAGACTAAAAAGTTTTGTACCCCGCAAATTTGAGTGGGTTCCTGAAAAAGATAGCCCCACTATCCTAAATCTAGAAGATAATTTAAATGAAGCAATTAACATAAGACAGAAATCGCTATGATAAAAATAATTTCCCCTGTTTTTATTTTTACTCTTTTGATTTTTTTAATTTTCACCTTTTTATTTATCGATCCTAATTTGATATATTTTCATAAATTTTATACGGGCTTTGCATTGGATAATAGGACTATAGCTACGTTTTTATATGTATTTCTTGTCTCAATTCTTTTTATTTTCTATATAGTTTTTCTCAAAAATCATAAAAATATTGATATTAAGAAATTAGTCTTTATAAGCTGCATAATTTTGTTTTTTTCATATCCTGCCATTCTTTCTTACGACATATTCAACTATTTAACAACATCAAAGGTTTTATTTTTCTATAAAGAGAATCCTTATATAATTATGCCAATTGAGTTTATCGGAGATCCATTCTTATTGTTTACGCGCGCCGCAAATAAGCTGGCTTTATATGGTCCTGTTTGGCTTGGTATTTCGGGAGTAAGTCTTCTGTTTGGGTTTGGTAATTTTATTCTTACCCTTTTTAATTTTAAGTTATTAATTGTCTTATTTTATTTAGGATCTTTACTTTTAATTTCTAAAATTTCAAAAAAAAGAGAGTCTGTTCTGATATTTGCATTAAGCCCACTTGTACTAATTGAAGTTTTAGTCAGTTCGCATAACGATATTGTAATGATGTTTTTTGCCCTACTTTCTATTTATTTTTTAAGGAGTAAAAGAATTTTGCCTGCTATATTATTCCTACTAATGTCAATACTTATTAAGTATGCAACAATCTTTTTGCTACCTGTTTTTATATATACGGCAGTAAGAACTGTTACCAACAGGAAGATTAATTGGGAGAAGATGTATTTTTACAGTTTTATATCAATGCTTGCTATTTTTCTCCTATCAATACTAAGAGAGGAGATCTATCCATGGTATGCAATTTGGCCATTATCATTCCTAGCATTAAATCCAAAAAATAAGACTATTGTTTATACTTTTATTGCACTGACATTTGGGCTTATGTTAAGTTACGCTCCCTATATGTATTTTGCCACATATGAAGGTCTTTCGCGAATAATTAGAATTGGAGTGATATTCTTACCGCCCATTTTGTATTTAATTTATTCAAGATTAGCTATAAACAAATTAAATAAATAATGTTAAAAATAAACAAATTAAGAGATTGGGGATTGGTGCTTTCAATTTTGGGAGGATTGATTGCTACAAAATCGCTTTTTGAGAAAGGGATTCATCCTACCCATGACGGGGAATACCATGTTTTAAGATTTCAGCAATTTTTTAAAGTGTTAAGCGAGGGAAATTTATACCCACGATGGGCCCCGGATTTTAACAATGGCTTTGGTACCCCGCTTTTTAGCTATGTATATCCTTTACCAAATTATGTAGCATCGGCTCTTCATTTATTGGGCTTTAGCTTTATTGATGCTTTTAAACTTAATATGATATTGGCCACATTAACTGGGGCGATTTTCTTTTATCTGTGGGCAAAGCAGTATTGGGGAAAAATGGGAGGATTGGTATCTTCTACTTTCTACACCTTCTCCTCTTACCACTTGATGGATATCTATGTTCGAGGTTCGGTAGGAGAAGTCTGGAGTCTGGGAATTTTTCCGGTTCTTCTCTGGTCATATCTTAGGTTCTTTGAAACCAAAAAGAAAATATTCCTCACTGCCTCTTGCTTTTCCTTTGCTTTGGTGATTTTTTCCCACAATATTTTAGCAGTAATGTTTCTCTTATTCTTTCTAAGCTATGCAATTTTTCTTATAATTTCTTCATCAAATAAGAAAAAAGAGTTAATAGGCCTATTTCTGATAATAGTTATTGGATTTGGTATTTCTTCTCCCTTTTGGTTACCCGCACTTTTTGAGATAAATTATGTAAGAGGTCTTCAAATTTTTGATCCTACTGGTAATTTTCCGGATATTTATCAATTAATTATCCCCTCATGGGGATATGGTCTTTCACCTTCGGACCTATTAAACCCCATGTCCGTTCAAATTGGGATAGCTAACCTTATAGCATTTCTCTTATCGATTGTAGTCTTGATCTTCTCGAAAGATAAAAAAATATTAACGTTCTTTATAATTAGCTTTCTGGTAGTTTTTTTTCTAATGACTTCCTGGTCTATCTTTGTATGGAGAAATATTCCCTTGTTCTCTTATTTCCAATTTCCGTGGAGATTTTTAAGCCTTGAAATATTAATAGCCTCGTTTCTTTCCGGCGCATTAGTTTCATGTATAAAAAACAGAAAGATCAAGATTATTTCATCAATTTTGTTAATAATTTTGGTAATAGGATTAAGCTCGGGTTACTCAAAGGGTGCAACCTACTACAAAAGAGACGACAGCTATTATCTCAAGAGAGCGAATTTTACCGATGGGACAAATAGCCCCGGTAATTTATTCAATACAAAATGGCTAGACAGTATTCCGCAGAAAGCACAATCCAAGTTTGAGTTTATAAAGGGAGCAGGAAGCATAGATGCTATTGATCTTAAGGCCTCTTCCTATAAATTAAAGGTCGTTGCCGATAGTGACAGTAAGATATTGGTCAATACTGCGTTTTTTCCGGGATGGATTTATATTCTTGATGGGAAAAAGTATAAGGTTGAAAACTTTAAAGGAAAAATACTAATTGATATTCCGAAGGGAACGTATGCAGTGGATGTATTTCTTGCCAATACTTTTGTGCAAAATATTTCATACATCTATCTTCTACTATCTTTTCTTCTGCTGTTTTCCATAGTCAGGAAGACTGATATAATAAAAAAATGAAAATAGCTTTTGATATTTCTCCAATCGAAGATAAAAACTCCGTTAAGCATAGAGTTAGAGGAACTGGATTTTATACCAAGAATCTAAAAGAAGCATTACTTAAGTATTATCCCCAAAATCAATACACTTTTTTTACTCGAGGAGAAAAAATATCCAAAAATACAGATTTAGTCCACTATCCTTATTTTGAACCATTTTTTTTAACCCTACCGTTAACGAGTTCTTTTCCGTTTATCGTAACAGTTCATGACTTAACTCCGCTTGTTTTTCCCGATAGTTTTCCAAGAGGAATTAAGGGTGATACAAAATGGCAGTTGCAGAAATTCGCGCTTAAAAAAGCTATAAGAATTATTGCGGATTCATTATCTTCAAAAAAAGATATAGTCAGATATGCGAAAGTTGCGGAAGATAAAATTGATGTTGTATATCTTGCTTCAGATGAGAAATTTAAGAAGAGAAGTATGTCAGAAAATGAAATTGATAAGCTGCGAAGGAAATACAATTTGCCCGAGAAATTCGCACTTTATGTGGGCGATGTAACATGGAATAAAAATTTACCAAGAATAATAGAAGCCTCCATAAAAGTAAATATCCCCTTAGTTATGGTCGGCAAGGCTTTGGTAAGTTCTAATTTTGACAAATCAAACCCCTGGAATCAGGATTTGCAAAAAGTCCAAAGTCTTTGTGAGAAAAATAAAAATATAACAAGAACAGGATTTGTCCAAGAAGATGATTTGATAAATTTATACAATATTGCAGCCGTTTTTGTAATGCCCAGTCTCTATGAGGGGTTTGGTCTTCCTATTCTTGAAGCAATGGCGTGCGGGTGTCCAGTTGTAGCTTCAAAAGAGGGGTCTCTGCCGGAAGTGGCAGGAGAAGCAGCCTATTATGTTGATGCTTATGATCTCAATAGTATTGGGGAAGGGATGAAAAAAATGTTTTACGATAAAAAGCTTCGTGACAGTTTCTCAGCTAAAGGTTTTCTTCAGGCAAAAAAATTTACATGGAAAAAGACTACTGATTTTACAGTAGAAACCTATATAAAAGCATTGGAATGAAAAATAAAGTAAAGTCTTTAGGTAGAAGATTTGTAAGTCATGAGTTGATTACGGGGAGTTTTTTCGTTTTTATCGGTTCCATTACCAATAATGCTTTCTCCTTCTTGTTCAATCTTTTTTTGGTTCGCACTTTTTCCATCTCTGATTACGGCATATATGCAAGCCTGCTATCTCTATTGACTTTATCGTCATTCCTTTCTCAGTCATTCATAACAATTTTTGTAAAATTCGCAGCTGATTATTTTGCCAAAGGTAAAATTAGCGACGCTGCGCTTTTGTATAAAAAACTTCTTAGGTACATGTTTATTCTTTCGTCTTTCGTTTTTTTCTTTTTTTTAATTCTTTTACCGTTTATCAGAGATTTTCTTCATCTTGAAAATAGCTACTATATTGTAATCGCAGGATTTTTGACACTTTTCTCGTATGTTGCCATTGTTAATGAGGCTTTTTTAAGAAGTATTCTTAAATTTAAATATCTTTCTTTTCTCGCATCCTTCGGAAGTTTTCTCAAGCTTATCTCCGGTTTGGCTTTGGTAACATTAGGCTTTGGTATTTACGGAGCACTAGGTGCAATTTTTCTAAATAGTATTGTACCATTTATTTTAGCTTTTTTACCGTTACTGTTTCTATGGAAAGAAAAGACACATGAGAAAAGTCTTCCTTTTAAGCCAATGCTAAAATATGCAGTTCCTGCTTCCATAGCAGTTCTTGCTCTTACGTCATTTATAACGACCGACATTATTTTGGTTAAACATTTTTATTCTCCTTCTCAAGCAGGCCTTTACGGAGGACTGTCTTTAATAGGCAAGGTAGTTCTCTATCTTACTTCTCCTATTCCCTATGTTATGTTTCCGCTTATTATAAAAAGATATAACGCAAGATTACATTTCCACGGATTATTCTATTTGTCTCTATTGTTGGTGCTTATACCATCTGTCCTAATAACATTATTCTATTTTATATTTCCACAATTTGTGGTTTCTCTTTTTCTTGGCGGAAAAAATTATATAGAAATTGTCTCAATGGTTGGGTTGTTTGGAATTTTTATTTTAATTTACAGCTTAGTGAATGTTTGTGTCAGCTTTTTTCTCTCTATCGGAAAATCAGATATCTATAAGCTGGTTCTTCCCTTATCTACACTTCAGATTTTATTGATCTACCTATTTTTTCATAAGAGTTTCACTCAAATAATATTTGTATCGATTTTTTCTTTAGCCTTGCTTTTGGTTGCCCTGCTATTATATTATTATCATAATCTTTATGGAATTTATCACTCTAAAAAATAAAAATGAGGTAAAAATTATTTCAGACGTAATCCTCTATCCCCTTAAAATAAATCAGGATGAGTCTGGAGGAATTTTGGTTGAGACCCTGAGGACCGACTGGACAGATGTGTACGGCAAAGGAAGAGAATTCTTTATGCAATATTATTCTGTAACTCCCTCAGGAGCCGCCCGCGATGAAAATACCTGGCATTTTCACCCAAATTATCAAGAGGACAGATTTTTAGTCATTCAAGGTGCTGTAGTTACTGCGGTTGCGGATAATAGGGAAAATTCGGAAACAAAAAATTTACTAAATTTATTCTATATGGACGCATTGGATGATCCATATTTATTATTAATTCCCAAGAGGGTTCTTCATGGTTTTATGGTAGTTTCCAAAACACCTTCGGTTTTACTTAATTTTCCAACTGCACTTTATAATCCTTCCGAAGAAAAAAGAATCGACTACGAAAAAGCAAATGTAAATCTATCTGATGGAAGCGCTTTCTCATGGAACAAAGTGCGAGAAGAATTTAATTTATCATTTCCCCAATGAATAGATGGATGCTATCCATTGTTGTTCCTGCCTACAAACAAGAAAAGACTATTGTTAGAGATTTACGCCATCTAAAAAGAGTACTTGATCGCCTGTCATATGAGTACGAATTGATTTTGGTGGTTGATGGATTTTTGGATAATACTTATAGCGAAGCAAAAAAAATTAAATATAAAAACCTAAAGGTTTTGGGTTACAAAAAAAATAAGGGGAAAGGCTTTGCTGTGAGATACGGCATGCTTAGAGGAAAGGGAGATGTTATAGGGTTTATTGATGCAGGTCGAGACATTGATCCTTCTCAACTGCAAATTGCGCTTGGAATAATGGAATTAACAGATGCAGACATTGTTATAGGAAGTAAGCTTCATAAAGACTCAAAGGTAAATTATCCTCTTTCCAGAAAGATTTTATCCTGGGGATTCAGATCTTTAACACATCTTTTGTTTGGTTTTGATGTAAAAGATACCCAAGTTGGGCTTAAAATTTTCAAAAAAGAAGCTGCAAGAAAGATTTTCTCAAAAATAATTGTTAAAAGTTTTGCCTTCGATGTGGAAGTACTCGCAGTTGCTTACTTTCTCGGTTATAAAAAGATTCATGAATCTCCGGTTAAATTAGATTTTAGAGGGGGAAGTTCTATTACGTCGTCAAATCTTTGGATTATAATTCTAAATATGCTTTGGGATACAATAGCTGTCTATTATAGGCTTAGGATCCTTAATTACTATAAATAGAAATGATTTAAGTCCACATCCAGTAAGCACAAATTCAAGCAGTCTTATGCTTGTAGTTCTAATCTCTGCTTTGCTATACTATGCGTTATGATCCGAGACAACTAATCTGTAGATTCAATGGTTTTATAACTGAAATTTTTCATTTTCCCATAATCTTAGGAAATAATTAGTCCTTTCAAATGAACATATTAATACTTAACTGGCGTGATATCAAAAATCCTGAAAGCGGGGGAGCAGAAATTTTAACACACGAAATAGCAAAAGGGTTAGTTAAAATGGGTCATCAAGTCACCCTTATGTCAAGTTTTTTTAAGAACGCACATGAAGAAGAAGTCTTGGATGGCGTGAAGATTATTAGAGAGGGTCATACTAATTTCCGTTTCCTGTTCTCCTCGGTTCATTTCCGCGCTTTCAAGTATTACTTAAAAAACAAAAATGGAATAGATCTTGTGGTTGATGAAATTCATGGAATGCCATTTTTTACACCACTGTATGTCGGAAAAAAAAGTGTTGTCTTGATATGTGAGGTTGCATCGGATCTTTGGATAAAAATGTTTGGTCCTTTCCTTGGATTTTTCGGAATGTTATTGGAAAAATTTTACTTCAGATTTATTTATAAAAATACTTCTTTTATGACCATTTCCAATTCAACGAAGATGGAACTTTTGAAGGAGGGAATAAATTCAAGAAATATAACCATACTACCAATAGGTGTTACCATACCTAGAAAAATAATAAAGAAAAAAAAAGAAAAAAACCCTACGCTAATTTTTGCGGGAAGGTTATTAAAATCCAAGGGAATAGAAGATGCTATTTTCAGTTTAAAAATCCTATCAGAAGATTTGCCAAAACTTAAGCTTTGGATTATCGGCAGGGGGAATGAAGAATATTTACAAGAATTGAAGAATCTTGTAAAAAAGGAAAAACTTGAAAAAAAGATTATTTTCTGGGGATTTGTTTCAAATAGCAAAAAATTCGAATTAATGGCAAGAGCTTGGATTTTAATTTTCCCCTCAATTAAAGAAGGCTGGGGGCTAACAGTGCCTGAAGCAGCTAGTCAAGGTACGCCGACTATTGCTTACGATGTATGTGGTCTTAGAGATGTTGTAGTAGAGGGGGTAAATGGTTTTAAAGTTGAAAAAAACAATACATCAGAATTAGCAAGAAAAATTTTGGAATTGATAAGAAATAAAAGTCTTTATAAAAAACTACAAATTTCATCAAAAAAATCTAGTTTAATCTACAATTGGATAAATACTGTAAAAGCTGTGAGTGAAGTTATAGAGAAATGAAAAAGATTAATCTAAAAAATAAAATTTTCTTTTTTGACGTCAATCATACTTTGATCAATACAGCTATGGGACACCTTCATGCGATGTATAACATGCAGGAAACTCTTATTGAATCAGGGGTTAAAAAAGAAATAGCAAGTAAAATCATTAAGCATGTGCATTATATAACTAGTCTTATGATTGCAGGTTTTCTTATAGTAGATGAACATGATTGGAATGATGTTCCAGGCGGTAAAAGTGCATATGAGGAATTACTCTCGAAAATATTTACTCACCAGAGATTAATAAATGATAAATGGGGATTCATTAAGAAATGGAGTAGGGAAGTTTTTCTCAAAATCGCAGCGGACAATATGGGCATAAAACTTAATAGCCAAACTATAAGTAATGTTGTAGATGCCCATTGGCTTTCAATTACTAAAAAGGCTAAGCCTTTTGCCTCTGCTAAAGTTTTATTTAAAGAACTGCAAAAAATGAATATTCCTGTCTACATTCTTACAAGCAGCGATGGAAGATTAATTTTTGAGAATGAAGCCTTTTTGTACGACCCGAATTATTCGGAGCAATCAAAGAAAAAACGTATGGAAGAACTTAGGAAAGAAGGTCTACATTTTGATGATATTATAGTAGGTGATCCACAAGATAAACCGTCAAAAGATTTTTTTAAGAAAGGATTGTCTATCGTAAGAAGAAGCTTAGGAAGAGATATTGGCGTAAAAGATATCGTAGTGGTTGGAAATTCTTTCGAGGACGATCTTGAAGTTCCTATTAATCAGCTTGATTTTAGCTTAGGCATTTTGGTTGGTAACACTAGTGGGCCCGATGATAAAAATAAAAAAATTATCAGAGTAAATGACCTTCAAGAAATAATAAGTCTATTGTGATGAATATATTAATACTTAACTGGCGTGATATCAAAAATCCAGAAGGCGGAGGAGCAGAAATTATTTTATATGAGCTTGCTAAAAGGCTGGTGGAGGAGAAAAATTCTGTTACCTGGTTTTGTAGCAGCTATAAAAATTCTTTAAAAGAAGAAGTCACGAAAGGAATAAAGATAATTCGTTCGGGAGGTAAGTATTCAGTATTTTTCCACGCCTTCCAATACTACAGAGGACTCAAGGTAAAACCAGATATAGTTCTGGATTGTATAAATACCGTATGTTGGCAAACTTCATTGTATGTTGATCAAAAGAAAAGGATTTTGTACGCGAATCAAGCTGCAAGAAGAGCTTTTTTTTATGAATATCCATTCCCCTTTTCATTGCTGGCTTATATTATCGAGCCTTTGCAGTACCTTACCTATAAAAAAACGAGAACCATCTGTTATAGCAATAGCATAAAAGAAGATCTTATATCATTCGGTATTAAAAGGGAAAACATAGAAATTTTTCCGTTGGGAATAGACCATAGCAGGTATTTTCCGAAAAGAAAAGCAAATCAGCCCACATTTATTTATGTTGCTAGATTCGTAAGAAATAAAAGACCCGAGAGATGTGTAGCGGCGATGACTGTCGTGGTTCCTAAATATCCAGAAGCTAAGTTGTATTTGATCGGATATGGAAAAGAAGAAAGGAATTTAAAGGCGCAAATAAAGAAATTGAAACTAACAAAAAATGTTTTTATTGTGAATAAAAATAACTTTTTTCTCAAAAACGATGTGCGCGATGAAAAAATTCGGCTAATGCAAGAAGCGTGGGCATTATTACTTCCTTCAGTGAAAGAAGGCTGGGGCATGGTTGTTACTGAAGCAGCAGCTTGCGGTACTCCATCCATAGTCTCAAATGTTACAGGCTTAAGAGATTCTGTCATTCATAATAAGACAGGGATAATTTTATCAAGTAATCCATCGCCAACAGAAATGGCAAAAGCTATGATTAATTTAATAGAAAATAAAAGAAGAGAAGAGTTTTATAAAAATTCAATCGCATGGAGTAAAAATTTTTCATGGTCTAAAAGTTTTGACGCCTTTTATAAGTATATTCTTAGACGTAAAGTTGATGGGAAATAAAACATTGCCAAAAATTTCAATAGTAATTGTTACTTACAATAACGAAAGAACAATTAGCAAATGCGCTCAGTGTATTAAATCACAAATTTATCCCAAAGATAAGATAGAATATTTAAATATTGATGGCGGATCTACCGATAACACAGAAAAAATATTAAAAAATCACTCATTCCGTATTATAAAAAGTCCGATTTCCCATAATGCCGAGGCGCAACGTGCGATAGGAGTTAAGGAAGCGAGAAATAATCTTATAGTCTCAATAGATGCTGATAATTATTTACCATCACCATTATGGCTTCAGCAGATGGTTAGACCTTTTATTGATAACGATCAGGTTGTACACGCAGGGACGCTTCATTACGCATATAGAAAAAACGATAGCATTATTAACAGATACTGTGCTTTATTTGGGGTACTTGACCCAGTTGTTTTTTATATTGGAAGACCGGATAGACTTTCGCACCTTCATAAAGAATGGAAAAAAGATATTATTAAAGAAACTTCGGGGTATTATCTTGTAAAATTTGATTCCGAAACATTACCTACAGTCGGTTGTAACGGTGTCGCTTACAGAAGAGATTTGTTGCTTAAGTATGCCAAGACTGATCCAAATGAGTTCTTCCATATAGATGTTTTTCTAGATCTTATCGAAAAAGGCCTTACCACATTTGCAGTTGTTAAAAATGAGGTTTATCATGATACCGCAGCCAGTCTTTTTGTATTTATGAAAAAAAGAATACATTTTCTAACAACTTATTTTTTAAATGACCACTCTTTAAAAAGAAGATATCTAATATATAATCAAAGAGACACCTCGCACATAATCAAACTTATTTTTTTTATTATATATACGATAACCTTAATTAAACCATTTATTGATAGTATAATAGGATATATAAAAATTAGGGATAGCGCATGGTTTTTGCATCCTTTAATTTGCTGGATATATTTATCTACATACTCTTTTGCGTTTTTTAAAAAAAATAAAAAAATCATATGAAAAATAAAATTCTTATTACAGGCGCGAGTGGATTTTTGGGAAAAAATCTGGTGGATGCTCTGGGTAGAGAAAAAATTGATATTTATGCAACAGCAACACATGAAGAAAAAAGCCGGGGGATTTATGCGATGAATTTTCTAAACTTTAAAGAAGTAACCCAAGCTATGAATAAAATAAAACCTTCAATTGTGTACCATATAGGTGGCCTTGTAAATCTCTCAAGGGATTATGAGGTATATAAAAAGTGCATAGAGATAAACACGATAGGAACCCTTAATCTACTTGAGGCTCTAAGAGAGAATCCGCCAAAAAAATTTATTTTTATCAGTACGGAAGAATTATACGGCGGAAATAAAATTCCATATAGGGAAACGCAGAAAATAGATCCTCCTTCCGGATACTCAATTTCAAAAGCAGCAGCTGAAAGATTATGCATGGTTTACGCAAAGGAATTAAAATTTCAATTAATTATTACACGAGTTGGGACAATGTATGGCCCTGGAGACAAAGTTCATAGATTGATTCCTCAAATAGTCATGAACTCTCTAACTAATAAGCCTATTAATCTCAACCTGGGATTGAAAAAACGAGACTATGTTTTTATTGAAGATGTGGTAAGAGCGCTTATTTCTATAAGAGACATTACTCTTCCTGATAATACAAATGTTATTAATATCGGTGGAGGCAAAAGTTATTCCTTACGGGAAGTCATAGATTATATACTTTCTTATACAAAAAGCAAATCTGAAGTTAACTATGGCTTAATTCCTGAAAGATTCGGCGAAGCAGGTGAGTGGCTACTTGATATTCGTAAAGCGTCAAAACTACTGCGTTGGAAACCAGAAATATCTATAGAAGAGGGGCTTAGGAAAACGATAAGTTATTTTAAAAAAATGATATAATCTAAGCATAGCTACAGATCGTTTCAAACTCATCTACGATCTCCCTAAATAGAAATGAAAGTGTTAACCTTAAAAAAATCTGATGGGAAGGAAATTAATAATCTCTATCATCCAACCGCCAATTTTCCATTAGAGAGCTACGATAAAATTCAACTTCTTCATTGCATATATCCTGGTAATAATAAGTTCCTGCCAATCCTTTTGAAGGAAATGTTTGCGCTTCTTAAAAAAAATGGTGAATTAATAATTACCGGTTTTGATAAGGATGAATTGGAAAAGACTCTTTGGTGGTTGTTTAGAAGACAGTATGAGATTATTGATCATAATTCAAATAAAGACAAAAATGTTCTAATTATTAAAAAAAAAGTAAGCTTACCGAAACGAAATGATGGGATAGATCACTGGACATTTGGAATGGTGACAAACGGTGAAAGAAAAGATTTCATACAAAAGTCGATACAGTCAATAAGAAATCTAAAAATTCCAAACTACGAAATAATAATTTGCGGTTTTTACGAAGGTGAAATCTCCAGGGATATTCATTATATTCCGTTTACTCAAAGGGATGAGAAGGGGTGGATTACTCGGAAAAAGAATCTCATCGCAGAAAATGCTAAATATACAAATCTTTGCGTATTTCACGATCGGATTGTTTTTAATAAAGATTGGTATAAAGGTATGAAGAAATACGGTAACAACTTTGAAGTTTTAACCTGCGTACAAAAGATTGCTGATGGAACAAGAGTAGGTGATTGGGTTGGACTTAATAAGCCTTTCAGAAGGGCAGGTATTGCATATATAATTGATGAGCTGGATTACCGAGATTGGGATAAGCTTGTTTATATTGGAGGAATGTTAATGATAATAAAAAAATATATTTGGGAAAAAATTCCTTGGAATGAAGCACTTTATTGGCGTCAGGCTGAAGACATAGAATATAGCTATCGTTTGACAGAGCAAGGTTATCTTTCCCGATTTAATCCTTACTCCTCCTGCTCTGCTCTTTCCTGGAGATTTGGAAGCCTACCCAGACGAAGATTCCCAAATGATAATCGACAATCTTGGTATAGTTTAACGAATTTACCCATAAGAAGAATGATTCGCCAAGTCAACTATTACACTTCGCGATTGCCAATAATTTCAAGGATATTATTCCTTTTGTATTGCAGAGTTGAAAAAACTAAAATATACAATTTCCTTATCAATCACTAGATGTATTGTCTAAGAAAGGCTACCCGAGGGTATACATTGTATTCGGGTATGTTATAATGCAGGCAAATACAATGACCCAACAATGATTAAGGTAATCGTTTTCGACCTAGATGGCGTTTTGATTGACGCAACAGAGTGGCACTACGAAGCACTCAATGAAGCTTTAAAATTGTTCGGATATGAAATTTCACGAGACGATCATCTGAAGCTATATAATGGATTACCAACAATAAAAAAACTTGAACTATTAACAAAAGAACAAGGTCTCCCTGCGGGTTTATATAAAACGGTTCAGGTAATGAAAAGAAGATTTACGGATGAGAAAGTTGCAGTACACTGTAGGCCAAGTTACGAAAAACAGCTTTTGCTGACAAATTTGAAACGTGCTGGTTTTAGGCTTGCAGCATGTTCAAACGCCCAGAGATATTCTGTTGTTAATATGTTACAGCGTGCTCAGATAGAGCAATTTTTTGAAATAATTTTAGGGAATGATGAAGGTTGGATGCCAAAGCCCTCACCGGATATGTATATTGCTTTGTTTGAAAAATTAAAAGTTTCTCCAAAGGAAGCCCTTGTTGTAGAAGATTCTCCGCATGGAATAGAAGCTGCTCGTGCAAGCGGTGCTCATGTTATGACTGTTCGTGGATTTGAAGAAGTGAATTTATCATTATTTGAAGATGTTGTATGAAAAAGGTTGGTCCTCCTATTATAAATATAGTTATTCCATTAGCTGGAGAAGGCAGATCATTTATTCAAGCTGGATACCCACTTCCAAAACCATTAATTAATGTAGCTGGGAAGCCTATAATTCAGAAAGTTATTGAGAATATTAAGCCAAAGTTTCCTTACAGATTTACTTTAATTTGCAGAAAAGATCATTACGAAAGATACTCTTTGGGTGAGTTATTCCATAATATAACCGGTGGAAATTATAATATTATTCAGGTCATTAATCTGCCTCAGGGAGCTGCATGTACGGCGTTAACAGCAATTGATCTTATTAATAATGATAATGAATTAATTATTGCAAATGCGGATCAAATAATTGACGTATCGATAGATGACTTTCTTCAATTTGCCAGGGAAAGAAAAGCGGACGCTGCGATTATGACATTTGAAGCTAGCCATCCAAAATGGAGTTTTGCACGTCTCTCAAAAAATGGAAAAGTTATTGAAACTGCAGAAAAAAAGGTTATTTCAAATCATGCAACTGTGGGAATTTATTATTACAGAACAGGAAAAATTTTTGTAAATGCATCGCTTGCGATGATAGAGAAGAATATAAGGTTCAATAACGATTTCTACATATGTCCGGCCTTCAACGAAATAATTTTGGGTGGAGGAAAAGTACTCTCTTGGGAAATCGATCCGAAACGTATGCATAGCGTGGGATCTGCAGATGATTTAGTAAAATATTTACACTTCCTTGATATGTCTAAAGCAAAGAACAAGAAATCTTTAAACGGCGAGCTAAAAGAACAACCGCAAAGTAGAAAGAAAAAAACAGCTGCCAGACAAATCCTCCATCAATGAAAATTGTAATTCCAATGGCCGGTCTTGGTTCTAGATTTTCAAAAGTCGCCAATACCAACCCGGAATATAAAAAACCAAAACCGTTAATCCTTGTAAAAGGAAAGCCCATGATTCAATGGGCGCTAGAATCTCTTCCATTCGCAGATCTTCCTCATAGGCCGGCAGTAACTTCCAAAATTGTTAAGCCAGAGAATTTTATTTTTATTTGCCGGAGAGATCATCAGGACGAGTTTGAAATTGAGAATAGACTTAAGCAAATTTTTTCTAATGATATCACCGTTTTATTAATCAAAAAGATGACCCGGGGTGCTGCGGAGACAGTTTTAGCAGCGAAAGACTTTATAGATTCGGAAGAGGATATTATCGTTTCCGACTCCGATCATTATTTCGATGGGAGTTTTTTATATGAAAAGATAATTTCAAAAGATAGAGATACTCAGGGGATAATTCCTGTTTTTAGACCTCCCGATAGTGAGCCTAAGTGGAGTTTTTCTTTGGTTGAAGAAGATGATGTAATTACTGCAGTTGGGGAAAAAGAAAAAAAACTGGCAGCCAAAGGAGCTATGGCTAATATTGGTGGATATTATTTTTCTCATGGAAATATTTATGTCAATGAAGTTAAGCAAGCCATAAGAGAAGGTGATCTGACGGGAGACGAAGGTAAAAAAGAATTTTATGTTGCTCCAATTTATAACCGCCTAATAAAAAAAGGGATGAAAATAATTGCGGCGATTACTCCAGAAGTATGGGGACTAGGAACTCCCAATGATGTAGAGTATTTTGAAAGCACTTACAAAGGTTTAGCGAATGCTTCAGGATGATCTGTGCAAATGGCGTTAGGTTCTAATGAAATAATCTCCGAAATTCTAGTAAACAGTCGTTTTTGGGTTCGAGCATCAGGATGAGATTCGCCTCCATATAGGCCGGGGGATGTTCCGTGCAGTTCCGGAGTCACCAGGGAAATTTTAGCGCCTGCTTTTCTCATTTTGGTAAACACGTCTTCGGTGTAAAATTTTTTTTGTCCGCCGTTTTGATCGGTCAAATCCCATTCATCAAGCCATACCCAGGGATGCTTTCCATAGGCACCTTTTTTTAATAATCCTTCTGCTTCTTCGATAGTCAGCAGGGTGTTTGAGCTTGAGCCATTAAAACGCTTCACATCATAAGGATGTGCCACAGAAGGAGCTAGTTGAATTTGCGGAAAAGCTTTCAATAATTTGGAGGCGGTTTCCGGTTTAACATCAAAAATTAACAGCCGCGTTAATATATCGGTATTTTGCGAAAGTACGGTGATAAATCTTTGTAAATCTTCGTCGTTTTGATACTTCCCTTTATAATGAAGAGCATTTATTTGAGATTGGCTGTGTCGGATAAGATCGAATATTTTTTGTAGAGTCGGTATTCTTTCAGGAATTTCCAAAGCAGTAATATTTCTTAGTTTTCTAGTGTCAGATTCTCCAGATGCCCTCTTAAGCAACTCATCATGCCATACAACTATATTGTCGCGAGTCCAGTTTGGATCAAATTCAATCCCAAATCCCCTGGAAAGATGATCGCTAAATGCTTCCAAACTGCTCTCCGGGAAGAAATTTGGTTTATCAGGTTCCAGTCCTCTGTGCGTAATGATTCGCTTTCTGTCTAGACGTAGCATTTCCCCAACTATATATCAGCATTCGACTTGCGTCAATTGATTGTATTTAGTTTTAATAGTACAATGCTTGTTATGCTTTTAAAGTATATTCTAGTATCAACCCCCTTTTTTTTCAAAAATCCCCTAGATTTAAGAAGACCATTGTTATACCTTTTTTATAAACTGACTAGCCAAAACACAATAATTTATAATCCGCCAATGCTTAATGGCTATAAGATGAAGCTTGATCTTAATTCACACATGGATAAAGGTATTTTTTTTTCCGGCTTGTTGGGAGAACCGATAGAGAACAATCTTTTTACTTTTTTATCAAAGCATCTTGAGAAAGATAGCGTATTTTTTGATATAGGAGCTAATAGCGGATATTTCTCTGTTCTTGCTTCGTCAATTGCTACAAATGGGGTTATTCATGCTTTTGAGCCGGTTAAAAAAACTTATAATTTTTTTAAAAAAACCATCGGACTTAATCAAATAGAAAATATAAAATTAAATAATACTTGCGTTGGTGATAAAAAGGGATTAGTCAGTTTCTACGTGGATGAAAGTTCAGACGTAAGTAGTTTAAATAAAACCTCATATCAAAAAAAAACGAAACTAGCTAAGTGTAGGATGGTCCGTTTGGTAGATTATTGTCGGGAGAATAATATAAAGAAAATAGATATTATGAAAGTTGATACAGAAGGCGCAGAGAAAGATATACTTTTTAATTCTAAAAAAATTCTTCTTAAATATAGACCTATTTTAATTGTGGAATTTTCAAGCGAAACAGCCCGGGCTTTCGATTATCATCCTAACGAACTTTATGATTTCCTTCATGAGATTGGATATAGAATATATTCTTTTAAAGACGGTAGATTACAATTGCAGCAAAAGCAGGAATATTACCAAGCTCAGGATTTATATTGTCTTTGTAAGTAAATTAACAAAATAGAAGATAAATTCTGGTATAATTAATTTTTGATGAAAAAGCCATTTCCGCTTTTTGTTTTGCTGATCTTAATTGCTGCTTTGTTTTTAACTGTCAAGACCTTTGTTCGTCCCAAGACAAGCGTTCCGAATGTTCTTAATCAGAAAAAAGCTGTTTCGAATTACCCGATTAAAAGAGTAGTTCTAATAGTTCAGGAAAATCATAGCTTTGATAGCTATTTTGGCTTGTTTCCCGGAGCAGACGGATTTGATCAAAACACATTACTTCCTAGACTTCCCGGAGAGAAACCCTCAATTGGCTTAAGACATACACAAAATACACGAACGCCTGACTTGAGAGAAAGAGCATATCTTAAGGAATTTGATACTGGGAGGGAGGATGCGAATGGTATGGTCGCCATGCAGTATTTTGGAAAGGAGGAAATTCCTAGTTATTGGGCCTATGCAAAAAATTTCGTGCTTCTAGACAGACTTTTTAGTGCGGTGAAAGTAAGATATTCCGTACCTTCCCATTTCTATTTAATTGCTGCTACGGCTGAGGGATGGATGACCAACAGGATGGAAAAAACCTATCTAACATCAAAAACAATGGTAGATCTTTTTAAGGAATATTCCATCAGTTGGAAGTTATATTCCGGAGAATCTTTAAATAAGCTGACCGGCGCCCCCAGAGATTTTAACTATATTCTTACCTTTAAACAACACAAAAACGAGCCTAAAGTGATCAAAAATATTGTACCAGTAAATCAAATTCTTGGAGATATTAAAAAGGGTTCTCTGCCCCAATTTTCCTGGGTGTTTCCAGAAGTACGGAACAGCGAGCATCCGCCAGCCGACGTGAGAAGAGGCATGAATTATGTTAGGAACATAATAACTGAAATTATGAAAAGCAAACACTGGAATGACACAGCAGTAATTGTTATTTGGGATGATTTTGGAGGTTATTATGATCATGTTAAACCAGTAACAACAGACCAGTTTGGTCCCGGGCCAAGAGTTCCAGGATTAGTTATTTCGGCCTACAGTAAAAAAGGTTTTATAGATCATACCACTTATAACACGAGTTCTGTTTTGAAATTTTTTCAGACACTCTACGATTTGCCTTCTCTAACAGAGCGCGACGGGAAATCTGCTAATATGCTGAACGCTTTTGATTTTGAACAAAAACCTCGCGAACCTCTTATTCTTCCGTTGGTTCCTATTGAAAAATAAATAGAGATTCTATATTATAGTGAAGATTAATTTATATCATGAAAAAGAAAACTATTTTTATTGCCGGAGGAACAGGATTTTTAGGGAAAAGACTCATAAAAAAACTACAGAAAAAAAAACAATATAACTTAATATCGACCTCCTTAAGCGAAGGGGATGACTTTAGAAATTTAACAAAAACACTATTCTACTTCCAAAAAAATAAACCTGATATTGTGATACATGCCGCAGCTTATATTGGGGGAATTAAATTTGGCCTTGATCACGCCGGAGAGGTATATTTTAATAATATTTTAATTAGTACAAATTTAATAGAATCGGCTAGACTTACCGGAGTAAAATTATTTATAAGCCCCATTGCCAATTGCGCGTATCCTGATGTAGTAAACAAGGATTTTAAAGAAACCGAATTTTGGAACGGGCCGCTTCATCCCTCAGTCATGGTATATGGAATGGTCAGAAAAGCTCAATGGGCGCAAACATGGGCGTATGCAAAGCAGTACGGGATGAAATTTATCAATCTGGTTTTGCCAAACATGTACGGGCCCGGAGATTATTTTGATACTGAAAGATCGCATGCCTTAGGAGCTCTTCTCATGAAGATAGCAGATGCTAAAAACAAAAATATTCCCGAGGTTATAGTTTGGGGAACAGGCAAGCCGGTTAGGGAATGGCTCTATGTTGACGACGGTGCAGAGGCATTGATACGGTCAATTGACATAAATTATTTTGTAGATCCGATAAATATAGGTGTAGGTAAAGGTATATCAATTGCTGATCTTGCTGAGACGATAAAAGAAATTGTAGGCTACAAGGGAAAACTTGTTTTCGATAGAACAAAACCGGATGGCGCTCCTTATAAGGTGATGAGAGTAGCGCTTTGCAAGAAGATTTTTAGATGGCTTCCGTCGACAAATCTGACAAAAGGAATAGAAGAAACTTACAAATGGTACTTAAATAACTCATGAAATATAAAATTCCTCAGGTAAATCCATATTTTACAAAAGATGAAGAAAAAGAAGTTTTGGATAGTTTAAGAAATGCCTGGGTTACGGAAGGACCGAAGGCGAAAAGTTTCATCTCTGAAATGCTGAGCATGACTAAGGCTAAATACGGAGTCCTTGCGCCCAATGGAACCCTTGCGCTTTATATGTCCCTTATGGTTCTTGGAATCAGTCCGGGTGATGAAGTAATAGTGCCTGATTTTACGATGATTGCATCCTCAAATGCAGTTTATTTAACAGGTGCCACACCGGTATTCGTGGATGTTAGAATTGATGATTTAAATATTGACACTTCGAAAATAGAAAAAGCCATAACTAAAAAAACCAAAGCGATAATGCCGATCCATATTTATGGAGGAGCTTGTGATATGGACAAAGTTATGCAAATAGCTAGAAAAAACAAACTACTTGTTGTTGAAGATGCTTGTCAAGGCCATGGCCTTTATTATAAGAAAAAGCACGTTGGAACAATAGGAGACGCTGGATGTTTTTCTTTCTTTGCGGACAAGACATTTACTACAGGTGGAGAAGGAGGAATGGTCGTCACTAATAACAAAAAAATATATGAAAAACTACTTTATTTTAGAAATCAAGGGAGACTATCTAGCGGGTCGTTTATTCATCCTCAGATAGGATATAACTTTAGGATGACAGATTTGCAGTGTGCGGTAGGCCTTGCTCAAATCAGAAAATTTGACAAAATTCTAAAAAAAAGGCTTGAAAACCACAATTTGTATGAAAACTACTTGAAGGATATTAAGTTTATTAAAGTCGTAAGGCCTCTTTCCTACTCAAGCTTTACTCCTTTTAGATTTAATATTATAGTAAAAAATCTTCCTAAGCTAATTAAATTTTTAGAAAAAAATGGAATTCAAACTAGAGAAATGTTTTACCCCTTGCATAAACAGCCTTGCTATTCACACTATAAATATACTGATAAAAATTTCAGAAATTCAAATTACGCATACAAGAATGGTCTTTCACTACCTGTTTATTTTTCATTAAAAAAGAGCCAGATTAAATATATTTGCAATAAAATACAAGCATTTTATGCGGGTCAAAAACGGTAATAATATTCAAGATAAAGCTATTATTATTACGACGCATTATTCTTCAACTGCCTTTATCCAACATTTAGAAGAATTTTTGCGTAGTATAAGAATAAAAAAACTTCTCTACATAAGTCATCCTCTTCATCCGGAAAGAGATAAGGACTTATCTTTTTATCGTCTTTTTCAAGAAAAGAAAGTAGTTAAGACCGCAAAATTCTCTATTTTCAAAAACAATGGTATTGTAACTTACTTAAAAGATAGTCTGTTGAATGTCTTTTGGTGTGTAAAAAACGGCAAGGGCTGGAATCTTTATATAGGAGCCGATAATCTTAATACAATCTCTGGTATCTTGTTGAAAAAGTTGGGTTTTGTGGAAAAAGTCGTATTCTATACTGTTGATTTTGTTCCTTACAGGTTTAAAAATAGACTCTTAAATGACTTTTATCATTGGATCGAAAAGCTCGCTGTAATGTATTCAGACGAAGTTTGGATATTATCCCCACGAGTAGTTGAAGGGCGAAAAAAACTTCTTGGGCTTGAGGAAAAATATGACTTGAAACAAATATTGGTTCCCGAGGGAGTATGGTTAGATAGGATTAGTAGGATGCCGTTTTCTGGTGTCGAAAAACATACTGCGGTATTTGTCGGCCATATAGTAAAACGAATGGGGGTTCAGATTGTAATTAGAGCAATGCCGCTTATCCTTAAAAAGGTGCCCGATTTTAATTTTATCGTAATAGGGAAGGGGGAATTTAGAGAATCACTGGAAGAATTAGCAAAAAAACTGAAAGTTGAGAAAAATGTAAAGTTTATGGGGTATGTCGAAGATCACAAGCAAGTAGAAAATATTATTGCCTCATGCGGTGTTGGAATCGCAACTTACACAAAAAAAGACGAAAGTGGTCTTACATATTATGCGGACCCAGCAAAAACAAAATTATACATGGGAGCAGGAATACCCGTGGTTATGACGGATACTTTTTATAATGCATACGATATTCAAGATGCGGGAGGGGGGAAAGTAATAGGGGAGAATCCAAGAGAAGTTGCGGGTGCTATAATATCAATCATTGGCAATGATAAAACCCTAATGCGATACAGGGAATTGTCCCTTAAGTTTGCAAAACAATTTGATTACCCTATTTTACTAACGAAACATCTTAAAAGGATATTAGCTTAACAGCAATGTGTTTATATAAATAGAAATAATTAAAAGAATAAATGTTTTGTTCGAAAAAAAAGAATAATACTATAGCTAAATAATTGTAAAATACAATGGATAAATCAAAGAAAACAAGACAAAAAATATATGATCGGTGGCATAAAACTGTGTATCAAGTTGATATTAAAAAAAGTGTAAAAAGTTTTTCTTTTCTTCATAAAACTGCTTTAAATTTATTGAGAATTACAGATCATACAAGAGGAAAATTATTGGATGTTGCCTGCGGAAAGGGTCTACTGCTTAAGGAAATTAGGGAAAGGAATAAGCACATACGGCTTTATGGTTCTGATATTTCTGAATATGCAATAAATGCCGCAAGAAAAATTGTGCCAACCGCTATTTTTTCAGTTGATGACGGTGAGGATCTAAGTTTTAACAGTAATCAGTTCGATTTTATTTCATGTCTTGGAGGGCTTGAATATTATGACAATCCGACAAGAGGAGCCTCAGAAATTGCGCGTGTTTTGAAAAGAAATGGGATAGCAGTTATATTTGTACCAAATCTTATGTTTGCAGGATATATTTGGCTCGCTTTAAGATACGGAATAATGCCGACTCATGGGGGAACAGATAAAAACGGAGAACAGATTTATGATTATAATGATGAAAAGTTCTACACGTATCAAGGATGGAGAGAGATTTTAGAGAAAGGTGGTCTTAAGATAGCATCGGTAAACGTGTATAGTTATTTAGGAAGTACCAGATTTGCACATCCGTGGCTTTTAAAACCATATAATACATTTTTCTACAAGCTTATTCCCTTCAATCTAAGTTATTCTTTCATTTTCGTTTGCACCAAATCATGATTGAGAAAATTTATAAAAATATTATCGCTTCATACAGACTGCAATTTTTAACCATAGCTATATTAGTTTTTACAGCTTTTTACAAAGTACTTAACTTTTCATTTCATGCAAATAGAGAAATCGGATGGCTTATCCCTATTATTGGTAATGACCTCACAATAATTAATCTAATGAGAAGTCATGGTTTTATAAATATAATAAATTACATGATTTATGGTGCAAATCCTACCGGTTGGTATTTGACAGGAATTATTTTTCACATTCTTGCAAGCTGTGTTCTCATAATCTTCGTAAATGCAATAACAAAAAATAAAACATTGGGGTTTTTAACGGGTGTTTGGTTTGCCGTGAGTATGGCTTGGCACGACACTATCACTTTTGGTAGCCAAGAGTCCGTATACGCATTTCAGTTATTCGTTTTTTTTATTGGAATTTTAATATTTAAAAAATTCAGGGAAACAGGCAGGATTATATATTACATTCTTTCCTTCATTCTTTTTTTTATTCTACCCCCGCTTAGAGAATCCGGACTTTTTTTCTTTCTAATACTGTTCGTTTATGATTTCCTTTTTCACATACTAAGGAGAGGTATCGCAAAAAAAGAATTATTCTCAAAGTTTGCGTATCTTATTCCATTTTTGTGTATCGTCCTCTTTTTTGTTTTTTTCAGAAGTTACTATGGTGGGTCGCCCAATGACTATGCAGACGAAAGAGTAAAATTAGCTAATAAACTTATTACACAAGGAGAATTTGTCCAGTACATTAAATATGGCATATTAGCATTCGGTTCTTACTTACCTCCTCATTTTATTCCATATCCATTCATTAACTTTTTCAGAACTTTCATGCTCCTGTTCTTCAACAATGAAGTATTAAAGCTATATTTCTTTCCCGTAATGGGATATATTTTTTACGCGTTGGTTATTTTTGGAATATGGATTAAGAGGAATTCAAAAAATTTTAGATTATTTTTGTTCGCATTGGCAATTATTACAATTCCTACTCTATTTTATTCCTTCGCGTTTACTACTGATGAACCATTTTATTTAAGAGATTATGGGTATGATGAAAATCGCTGGCGGTATGTCGCCTTCTTCGGTACGTCTCTTTATCTAATCCTACTATTTAATGAGCGTTACAAAATAAAGTTATGGAGATATATTATTAATTTTAAGGGACGAATTATAACGCTAATTGTTGTTTCAAATCTAATCTTAAACATAGGACTGCTTTGGCAAACACAAGACAAAATGTATGAGGAAATGTTTAAATCTCAAAAATTATTTTATTCCACATTCTTGAAAATGTTTCCAACTTACTCCAAAGATACTATTCTTTACGCCTATCCCTATTCTTACCAATTAGGTGATTATCTATGGGAGTGGTACTTCTTAAAAGAGTTTTATTATAAAGGTTTATCTACTTTAAGAACAGATTGGAGTTATGGTGAGATTGAAAAAGTTTTAAGACTTATAAAGAGCGAAGCTTCAGTTTTGAAAAATATTTATTTTATTGATTTTGATCCCAGCAAAGGTGTAATTGATTACACGAATGAAGCTAAAAAAATAATATCAGAGCAAAAGACTGTAGAATTTAATATTTCGAATAGACAGCTCGAAGAATCTTTATTATCACTTCCTGTTGAGCACATATCTCCCGCTGAAATTCCCTATTTGGCAGAAATTACCATGAAAGCTGATCTAAGCCCGATAACGGCGAATAAGCAGGAAGAAAATAAAATAAATAATGAAAAACTTGAAACGCTTATAGCATACTCCAAAAATTATGATACGATTATTAATCGGAAAATTTTAGAGGTATGCCGGACTCGAGGGAATATGATTATGTTTGATCCAAGCAATTTAACAGATGGAAACTTCGGGAATCGTTCTGTGTGGTGGGCCGATTGTATTCCAGGATGGTTCATAATGGACTTGGGAAAAAATTATGACGTTTCCGGGTTCATGCTTGGAGGAATTAAGGATGATCCTCTTCTTCCTCAGATTTACGATTATGAAATATCCGGCGATGGGAAGACATGGAAAAAAATCATGACTGTTAAAAATAATATGAGATGGGAGATGTTAGATAAATGGCCTAAGGTCTATAATACTCGATATATTAAAGTAAGTGTTGCCTCAACGCAAAAAGGGAGTTTTGTTATGCTAGATGAGGCAGAACCAATCCTTGCGGATGCAATAAAGATTTTCGATCTTTGGACAAGCAGGCAAGAATTGAAAAAAGATCTGTATAGCATCCATTCATATATTATGAACTCAGGATTAAACGAGCATCCTTCTTACTCATTTGGAAAATTTACCTGGAAAACTGACTTGACAAATATTCCTGCTGATCAAACGAGTTTCTATTTTCCGTTTGTAATTGACGGGGAATACCATACGTATAAAATCCCGATTTACGAATCAGAGTATTACAGCTTGCCAGGGCAATTTCTGAAAAAAAGAATTCAAAAAATAGACCTTGATTTTAGTAATTTTCCAGGAGTCATTACAATCGAAAGTATAAAATTGACACCTAAAATCCCCATTTCCGAATGAAAAAATCTCATCTTGTATCAATTATTATTGTTAACTTTAATGGATTACAATTACTCAAAGAATGTCTTGCGTCTCTTAAAAAAATCACTTATAAAAACATAGAGACAATTATCGTAGACAACGGTTCAACAGACGGCTCGCTTGAGGAATTATCCAAAAAAAGATATCAAACCTTAGGAATTAAATTAATCAAAAATAAAAAAAATCTGGGTTTTGCAGAGGCCAATAATCAGGCGTTCAAAAAAGCTTTGGGTGATTTTATTCTTCTTCTTAACAATGATACAGTTGTTACGCCAAATTTTTTAAAGGTCTTAGTTAATAAAATAAATTCAGATAGTCTCATTGGCGTTGTTCAGCCCAAAGTTATTTTTTTAGATAACAAACGCTTACAATCCGGTGGTGCTTTCTTCACCCTCATGGGATTTCTATATTATTTTGGCTATGGTCAAGATCCTTCTGAGGAAAAATACAATAAATCTATGCAAATATTCTCTGGCAACGGCGCCTGTATTCTAATAAAGAGAAAAATTATAAATAGAGTTTCATTGTTCGATAAGGATTTTTTTGCTTATTATGAGGAAACTGATTTTTGTCATCGAGCTTGGTTGGCCGGTTATAAAGTTGTGTATGAACCAAAAGCTACTATATATCATAAAGGAGGTCAAACAAGTCAGAGAATGGCAGAAAGTTTTATTTTCTTTCATTCCTTTAAAAATAGATTGGCAAGCAGCATTAAGAATTTCGAGTCATTTAAGCTCTTAAAAATTTCTGCTTTGCTAATTTCTATATACTTATCTCTATGCGTCATTTATTTAATTAAGCTGAAGCCTGGATCAACGGTTGCTATTGCCCATGCCCTTATATGGAATTTTGTAAATATTAATAGTACGCTTGAGAAACGCCGGATAATCCAAAGCAAGATAAGAAAAGTGCCGGATAAAGCATACCTGTCTTTAATCAGCCGACCGTTAAATTTCCGTTATTATCTAAACATGCTTCTTGATAAAGAAGTACTTTTGGAAAATGAAGATTATACAAATTAATATTTTTTTGGGTGCATATCTGGATAATCTTAGCCATTTTTTACTAGAAGAGAAACCAGACGCGGTGACTATGCAGGAAGTTACACAAGAAGCATTTAATATAATTTCAAAAAAAACTAATCTTTCAGGATTCTTAGATAAAACGACGCCTTTCAAGAAGTCTTCAAATCAGGTTTTTTTTGGCAATGCCATATTAACGAGAGGAAAAATAATTAAAAAACATACAGTTAGACTAAATGAAAATATGGAAATAGGACCACTGGGAGAAATTAAGGGAGAGGATCTTGAAAAAATACCCAGAGGTCTACTCGATTTGCAGATTGAAATAGATAAATGGCGTTTTCATCTTATTACGACCCAACTGGCTGTACGAAAAGATAGGAAAGATTCACCAGAAAAGATACGTCAGGCAGGTAGTTTTAGCAATTATGTAAGAGCACTTGGCATGGAGCCATTTATTATTGGGGGAGATTTAAATGCCATTCCGCAGTCTCGTGTAATTAAAATAATAGATAGAGTTGCACAAAATTCATTTTACAGTTTTGGGATAAAACGAACAACTCATCCGACTTTTCATAAAACGATAGATTTTATTCCGCAGGGGTTGGTTATTGATTACATCTATACTTCAACACATTTTAAAGTTCCATCCCTAAGGGCGCCGGTTGTTGATGTCTCCGATCACCTGCCTTTAATCGCAGAGGTGGAGTTTAAGAAAGTATGAAAAAAAGAGACATCAGTCAAAAAAAACTGATTGGAGTAGGATTAGACAGTGCTACTTTAGATATCCTCTTGCCATTGGTAAAAGATGGAAATTTACCTACATTTAAAAGGTTAATAGAGGGAGGAACATATGGGATTTTAGAGAGTACCATTCCTCCAATTACCCCCTGCGCTTGGGAAACAGCTATGACGGGAGTTAATCCGGGTAAGCATAATATTTTTGATTTTTTTTCTTACACACCAGATTACGGCGTTGAAGTATTAACCTCATCTGACAGATCCTCACTTGCCGTATGGGATTTTTTAGGTTTTGCTAATAAAAAAACAATCGTTTTTAATTACCCGATGGGATATCCTCCTAGGAAAATTGAGGGCATTTTTGTTTCGGGAATGAATACTCCTGGTATCAATACAAACTTTACTTACCCTGCATCAATTAAAAAAGAAATTTTCAGCACTGCGCCTTCATACAAAATAGATGTGCTTGGTGATCACATAATAAATGGCAGAGAAGATCTATATTTTGATGACATAGTACGCCTAACACACGATCATGCTAAGGCTTCCCAGTATTTATTAAAGAAATACCCTTGGGATTTGTCTCTCATATTCTTTACGCAGTTGGACCGTGTGCATCATTATTTTTATCATGATATTGATGAGAAGCACCCTCTCCACAGCAAAAAACAGAAAAAGAATAGAATAGATGAGTATTATGTTATTCTGGACGGTATTTTGAAGAATTTACTTACGTCTTTTCCGACTGCGTCTTTTCTTATCTTTTCAGATCACGGAACAGAAGCTCTTTACAGCGACGTTTTTATTGAAAAATATTTAGAAGAGTGGGGTCTTCTGACTTTTAAAAAAAATTTTATCGGAATTCTGAACAAGTATTTGAATGGAAGTGTCCTAACAGGAAGAAAGATAATATACAAATTGGGACTGGCTCAATATCTTCAGAGAATTTTGCCCGGAAGTATTTTTTCGCTTTTGGTACAAATCTCTGCTTCGGAAGGAAAAGGAAAAACAAATACTGATTGGGGAAAGACAAAAGTTTATTTCCCAACACCTTCAAGTCAGGGTTTAAGGATAAATCTGGCGGGAAGAGAGAGGAATGGGATTGTAACAGAACGAGATTATAATAAGGTTAGAGATTATGCTATTGATAAATTGTTGCGACTCAAGGATTCAAAAACTGGTAAAAATATAGTTAAGCAAGTATACAAAAGAGAAGAGATATACTCTGGTCCGTATGTAGGGAATGCCCAAGATTTGATTATTGAAACCGATAGCAGGTATCATTTACAGAAAGGAGTAGGGAAGGGCAAGCTGGGGCTTGCCTCTGAGGGAGGAGTACCAAAGAGTGCGGAGCACGGTAGAGCTGGAATGTTTATTTACTTTAATACTAAACTTGGAAGAAGAAAATTCAAGAAAGAAGGAATGCAGATACTTGATATAGCTCCATCTTTACTGTATATTCTAGGCCTACCTGTTCCCAAAACTATGGAGGGAAAGGTAAGAAAAGAAATATTTAGCAAATGAACAAAAAACTTAAAAACAAAAAAAAAGATTACGACAAGAATTATTTTACTAAACAATTTAACGCAGTTGGAGATTTTGGCGAAGTTGCATTAAAGAGAAATAAGCATTGGTTTGCAGGACAGCTTGCGTTTTTTGAAAAACATTTTTCTGTCTCATTTAAGAAAGCAAAAAAAATACTAGAAGTGGGGTGCGCAATAGGAGGAATAGCGGATATTTTTGATGAGAAAGGGGCCAAAGTCTGGGCCGTTGATATATCAGATTACGCAATAAAAAAAGCAAAAAAACTATCTCCAAAAATTAAGTTCATGGTTTGTGATGTTCAAAAAGAAATTCCAATTGATGAGAGATTTGATTTAATTTTTGCTTTTGAAGTTCTAGAACATTTGGAAAATCCACTCCTTGGACTAGTAAATATAAGAAAAGCTCTAGATAAAGGCGGAAAGCTTGTTGCAACAACCCCATACCCCTTTAAGAAATATATTGAAATCAATACTCACGTGAGCGTTCTGGAGCCTGGAAAATGGATGGAATTAATGAAGAGGGCAGGATTTAAAAAAATAAAATCTCAGCCCGTTACTTTCGTGCCCTTTTTATACCGTTTGAATCCCAGGCTAAACATTATTCTTCCGTTTAACAGCAATCTTCCATTCATAAACTCAACAGTTTTTTATGTGGCGCAATAAACAACATTTCTCTGCAGCAAAATCCACGAATTCACGTTTGGGGTTTTCAAACATTGCAGATAAGCTTTATTCAATAATTCCGTACGGTGTTATAGCACTCTTAGGACTTGTTCCTCTGTTGTGGTACAAGCATGGAACAGTGGCGGCAGGGCATGATATGGGGTATTCTTTTAGCCCCCTAGAAAGAATTTTGGGAAGACTCTATGTATGGTCGGATGCGTTTAACTTCGGTCTTGACGGCAGTTGGAATGTTGGAAGTATTCCAATTTATCTTCCAGAGGTGTTGCTTGAATCAATAGGGCTTCCAGAGCAACAAGTCCAAATGATAGTTTTTATCTTTTGGTTTATCATGCCAGGAATTGCAATGTTGTATCTGCTAAAGACCCTTGCACATATTATTAAAATTCCCGAAAGGAGCAGTATGCTTTTTCTTTTGTTTGGAAGCATTTTCTACATGTTTAATCACTATCTTTTGCAAGGGTGGTTCGTGGCAGCAAAGTCTGAGTTCTGTCTTGTAATTATGACTCCGTTCATTATAGCTTTTCTACTAAAGGTACTTTTTCTTAAAGATAGCCCAGTGTTTTATGGCCTTTTAAGCGCTGTTCTCCTTACATTTTTCAATGCAAGTGGTGCAACGGGTGTTGCGCTTTTTGGAGGGTTATTCGTTGTTTTTTTATGGTTTTTCGTTTACCTACTTATATTGCACTTTAAAAGGTTCGGATACGATTTATTAAAAAATTACTTTTTATTTACTGCAGTTTTAGTTCCCGCATTTTTGATACTGAATGCATATTGGATACTACCATTTGGTTATTATGCGATAAGAGACTATGCTGAACAATTTGTTGGGTCGGGAGGAGCAACCGGAATACTTAATTGGATAGATGCAGTAAGTAAGCATGCAACTTTTGCTAACCTTTTTAGATTACAAGGCTTTGCTGGATGGCACGAGATAGAAAATCATCCATACTCTGCTACTTATATAAGGAACCCTCTTTTTATAGCAATAAGCTTCATTTTTCCATCTTTATTCATTTATTCGTTTTATCTTCTGAAAAAAATAGACACACGTACCCGCGTAGTTATTGGATTTTTTTTTGGTCTTTCCTTGCTTACGCTTTTTTTCATGTCAGGCACTCGTACTCCTTTATCTATCGTATATCAAAATTTTGTAAAGTACCTTCCCGGTTTTGCAATTTTCAGATCCCCATTTTATAAATTCGGATACGTGCTTTGGATTGCGTACGGGATTCTGATAGCTTTTTCACTTTCGCACATTTTGACTGAAGTTTCTGAGAAAATCAAAAACAATACAAAAAAACAGATCTTCAAGCTTTCATCGGGAACTCTTCTAGTATTAATTATTCTCATCTACAGTTCCCCTTTTTTTACCGGTGCTTTTTTTGTTTGGAATCGTCCTCTTTCAACAATGGTAACTCCACCGCCATATGTTTTTGAATTTAAAGAGTGGATGAAGACACAGGATGAGACTCGAAGAATTCTTCTATACCCTCCCTTGCCAGAACCGCACTTAGCGGATGCATACAAATGGAACTACTGGAGCCTAACTCCATTCCCAAATCTTCTTTCAGAAAAAGGGATAGTGTCCAATAACGGGTTCTGGAGCCCTCGTCAAAAAATAACCATTGAACAATTGTATGTAGCAATAGAACGAGGAGACACAGAAAAAGTAGAAAGACTCTCGAAACTTTTGGATATTAGCCATGTTCTTTTTAGACGAGATGTGAAGACAGATCTTCCTTGGATTCCGCTTGTTACAACAATTGATAAATACGAATCAATTATGCAAACTGCGCCATGGCTATCGCTTGAAAAAACGTTTGGAGAATGGTCTCTCTACAGCGTACGGTCCGGCGATAAAGGAAAAGAATTCATTGCTGCTAGGTATACAGATACAACGATTACAGATTTGGGACATCTGGATCACGTGATGGAATTATTCCAAGAGGACTCTCTTTATTTGTTAGAGAGCGATGTAGGTAGTGCAAAATTTGTTTTGCCAGAAGAAAGATTAATAACCGCTGGATGTATCGGATGCGATTTGGAAGGAGAAATTCCGAGTTATCCCACACCAGTAATTACTCTTCTTCCGAATTCAATTTTTTACAAATACACTCTTTTTAAGGAGCAGGTGCGTTTAGAAAGAGAAAAAACAGAGGGAGTGAGGGCAGTACTGAAATCTAGTCATGCATTCCGAAGAGTACTAGAATTACAAAAAATTATAGGAGGTAAGGTTGGTAGCGAACTGACTTTTGAGGAGCTCGCTTTAATGGTGAGGGTTTTAAATGATGTGAACGGACAACTAAAAGAGATAAATGCCGTACGAAAAGAGAGTATCCAATCAGAAGCGCTCAATAGTGAATCGAGTAAGCAGATTCAAGCATTTATAAATGCCTTAAGAGCAGATGTACAACGACTTAAATATGCTTTGCCAAGAAGGAATGATATTGATGAACAATTTGAAGAGATGACAGCAAATCTTAACAGGCTTCAAGCAATAACAGAGAAAAAACTATGGATAACAACAATCGAGGATGAGCTGAAGTTTGTCCTGCAAATCCCTGTCGACGGCGATTATTCATTGTCTATCCTTACAGAAAGACACATGAATTATGACGAAATTTTTCAAAATGATTTTCAAAGATCAAGCGCTCTGTACGCGCCCGATATTCAGCCAAGCATAAGTGCGCAAAGGAAAATAGATAATAGATTTGATTTTGCAAAAATAGGCTTACATGCCGGCGAATACAAGATGTCTCTAAAAGTCCCCCCTTATAAAAATGTGTTTACACGAAAGAGCATTGAAGTCCTTCCTTACGGAGATCCATTCATTACTAATATTCGCGGGCTTAATCAGAATAATAGATATCTACTTGATTTCGACTATAATCCTGAGAGTACCCATGGGATTTCTTATAAAGCTATTGCGCGGCTTGATAATGGACAGAAAATACAACTCACTATGGTTCGTCTCACCAGCAATCATCTGTCACATCAAAAGGTGCTTATTACGACTCCCTCAACCCTTAATCGCATAGAGGATGTTGAGCTTACCGTAGAACATAGCGATTTGACAGCTCTTGCCTTCCCATTACTTCTAGAAAACATAACAATACACCCGCTTATAAACCCGGTCTTACTTGCAAGGCAAGAAAATACCCAGAAAATTGGAGAAGTGCGAGGGAATGGAATTGTAGAATCTTTCCAAAAAGTTAACCCCACTCTTTATCACGCAGAGATCCGCAACGCAAGCTCCCCATTTTACCTTACCTTAAATGAGGGGTTTTCGAAAAACTGGCATGTATATATTATGAGAGATAAACCGGTTAATTGTACTGGTTTCTTCTGTGGTTTCAAAGCTGTAATAAAACTCCTTAGAGCTGGAGAAAAATTACAGGATGCGCGTCATGTACAATCATATGGCTTTTCTAATGCATGGTTTATTGATAACAATACAGAGAAAGACACACTCTATGTAGCTTTCTTCTATTTTCCGCAAGTCTTTGCTTATGCAGGATTTACTATTACTTTTATAGGCTTTACAGGAGTAAGTACTTTGTTGGTTTTCCTACGGGTAAGAAAGATTAGAAAATTATGATTTTACATAAACATTTAATAAATACTACTCGAAAAATACGAACATTCGTGCAGGACTACATGGTGGAGCTAGTGCTGCTTCTTATTGTGATTGGTGCAATGAGTTTTGTTAAGTCAGTACCCTACATAAATATTCTCTTAATTAAACAAGAGGTAGGATTTTTTCTGGTTTTTCTATTTGCTATATTTATATTTTCTCCACGGGTAAAACATACTGTTATTTTTATTCTCGTTGTTGTTTTTTCTCTTCTTATGCTCTTTAGTCTTTTGCAAAGTAAATTCCTAGCGGAGCAAATGGGGAATGTCCTCTACGCATTTTTACTCATAGGATTTATACAATTCTTGTTCTCATTGAGAAAGAAATGAAGAAGCAATGGTTAGCGATCCCAGCAACTATTTACTTAAAAGGACTTGTTTAGTTGTTGTTTTCGGAAATAAATGAATTGGTAAAAATTTCCAAGTCTTCTATAGTAATTTCAAGGGCTTTTTTATAAATTACTACTTTGCTTTTATCAAAAGGCACTTCAATCTCTTGTAGTTTTACAAAAGCTGAAGGGAGCTTTGCATTAGATGACCTAACTGATTCATTAAAAGTTTGCAGTAAGTCGGGTTGGTCGTCGAATTGGTCATCGAAGGCACCTCCTTCCTTAATCAAAATATAGTCTGCATTTTTTATCCTTTCAAACAATGTGGGTAAATCGTTGGCTCCAAAACCCCAAAGTGCACGAAGGTTAATAAGGTCTCTCTGTTCATAAAGAACGGTATTATAGAGAGGTCCTTCTATCTGCGGAATAGTAAAGGTCAGAAGAACATTTGGTTTTTTGTTACTTTTATTGTCCTCCAGAACAGTTTTAAGGATTAAATCGGAATTTCCTTCGTTTGGCCGCGGAGGCCAGGAAATAGGGGCGAGCCATACGCGTCTCGGATGTCCAATTGGCATTGGCAGAAGAATTGAATGCGGGACTGTAGATTTATATCCATGAATACTAAATTTCATAGGTCCTATTCCCCAGCTTGCACCTAGAAAATTCAAGAGACCTAATATTAAAATGAAAGCAATAAGTATAACTCCGGCAGTTTTTTTTCGAAGCTCATGTATCACAATGGCTGAAATGATTGCCATTATAGGATATGAAGGGACTATAAATCTATCCTCTTTCCATACAGCACCTAAAGTAAAAAAGAGATAGGGGATTATAAACGCCAGAAGTAAAAAAGAATATTTCCTAAAACGCATTACAGCAATAGATAAACCTACTAAAAAAAGAATCCAGAAGAAGATCGTCTGTTGTGCGAGAACACTGGCGTACCAAATGATTGAAGATTTTGAAAAAGGATTTCTAATCAATTCTGGTACCCATTCTGGTCCGCCAACTCGGTTTGCCTCAGCGTACCCTAAAAAGTAAGAGATGTTTGGATAGTAATAAAGAATTGCTGCTGGAAATACTCCGACCAAAATTAAGATTAAAATAGTTTTAACTGCATGTGATTTGTTAATTTTTTTGCTTATTATTTTCTTAAAATATATAAAAAGAAAAAGAAGAAAAGGACCTAATAGAAAAATAGGCGTGGTCCAGCGCGCTAAGACTCCAATAGAAGCCAATAAGGAAAACAAGAGGATATGCTTATGAGAGAAATTCCCTGAAGCTCTTATTAAGAAATACAAGGCGACAGTTGCAAAAGCTGTTGCGGCAGTTTCTTCAAGTGTAAAATGCAAGTAAAATAACGGAAATCCATAAAATGCAAACATGTAAGAGGCTAGGAAGGAGGGTAGTTTTTCAAAAAATTGTCTCGCTGTTAGATATGTAAAAAAAATGGTTACCGCATAAAAGAGGCCGTTTAAAAAGAGTGCGGTTTTGTAAGCGGAAGTCGTCCCGAGAAATAGCAACGGAATAGAGATAAATAATGGATAGAAAGGTTGTCTGTGCTGGGTAATGTCTAAGATATTTTGCCAAAAATTTAGTGAAGGGTTTTTTAAAATTGGCAGGAAATCTACTGCGTGCTGAAGATATACATTTTCATCCCATTGAGGATACTGATAAGTTTTTAAAACATATAATATATGACTTGCAACAACTACTGAAATTAGAAAAATAAGGAGCAATGAGTATATATTCCTGCTTATAAATATTTTTATCGCTATGAAGTTAGGCAAGTAGGAAGAATTGTTGACTTTATTTGGTAAGGGATTTCTGTGTGTTTCGGATTTCCTTTTCATTTTGCTGTGAGAAATAAAGTACTGTTTGAAAAGTTTTTTGCTGATTTTTGGGAACTGAAGCTATAATGGTGCTCAGTATCTCTTGATGTTTTTGCGCTGCCGAATATAATTTATTATATTCTTTGTCAGAAAAACTCCACTTATTCGATTTAACTATGTAAGTGAGAGTCGTATAATTATGCTCTGCCTTTAACGCTGTTTCTTTAGCAAGATCAATGTTGTCTTTTTTGATGAGTCTCTCAGTTGCAGCGATACCTTTGTCTGCTTGCAGTAGATAAAATTCAATTTTCTTCTGGGGACTGCTAATAAACAGCGGAATCAATTTATCTCGCAAGACTTTTAATTTATAAAATCGGTGATCTGGAAGCATCCCGGGGTGAGGAAGTATGTAGTCAACTTTGGGCATTGCTGATTCAGTAGATTCCTTAGCATAGATGGTAGGTGTATTTATGAAAAAAAAAGCCGTGATGAATAAGAAAAAAATGAAAAGCAATCTCATTTCATTAATAATACATTATTAAAGAATTTGTATCAATACGTAAAAACATAAGTAATATAATTCATAGTTATTTATTTACTCACTTTTATGGCAGGATATTGGTCTAAAGCTGTTTTATCTAAGAATTGGAAGCTGCTTTCCTAAAAAAATTTTAAATGAATTTTCCCAGAAAATATGATTTGTCAGAATCTATATTTCAATAAAGTCAATATTATATTGAGCGAATGATGCCATCTTATGTTTTTGCCTTCTTCGAAACTTCGCGCGCGGTAAGCTATTGGAAGACTTACTATTCGATATCTTTGTTTTACAGCTTTTGCAGATATTTCAGATTCGATCTCAAAGCCATTTGTTTCTAAATGTAGTTTATTGAAAACCTTTTTTTTAAAGACTTTTGATCCCGTAATAAAATCACTTATCGTATTAAAATATACAATGTTGAAAATTGAATTAAGTATTCTCCCGCCCCAATAATATGATTTATTGATATAGTCATTATTTTTATTTAGAGTCCGCGATCCATACACTATATCTGCCTGATTTGTTATCAGCGGATGGAGGAGATAAAAAATATCATTCGGATCATATTCAAGATCATCGTCCTGTCTTACTATGTACTCTCCCGTTGCAACTTTGACTCCACTACGCAAAGCACCACCGACACCGGTATTTTTTCTGTGTAGAACAACTTTATACTTATTTCTATATTTTTTAATCAATTCCCGTCCCCCATCTGTTGAATAGTCATCAACAACAATTATCTCCTTCTTAAATCCCGGGATTTTTGCTTTTTCTATTCTTTTTAAAGTTTCCAATATGTACTTCTTATCATTATAGAGCGGGACGATAATGGAAACTGTTGGTTTTTTCCTGCGCATTAGGTGAAAGTATAAATAAGGCTTTCGGATAAGTCAATCAGATTGACAGTAAATACTTTCATTGATACACTAGTTAAGATTTTATGAAACAAATTAATAAGAAAAAAATAAGAGGAAGTGCGTCAGTATCCTTAGAAAAAAAAATTGCTAAAAGCAAAGAGAAAATAAACGAGGCGTTTAAAAAACATGGTGAGAAAATGGCAATTTTCTGGACAGGAGGAAAAGACTCTACTGTTCTTCTTCATCTAATGCGGGAAATTTTTGGAACAAAGACGAAATTCCCCATATTATTTCTTGATACAGGACTGGACTTTGAAGAAGTATACGATTTTATTGAAAGAATTAATAAAATGTGGAGCTTAAATCTCGTTACAATAAAACCTTCAAAGAAATTAGCATCCGAATACAAAAAGCAAAAAAACAAAAAAGACAGAGTAACATTTGCCAGCATGATGAAAATAATTCTTCTAAAGCAAGCAGTAAAAGAACATAGACTACCTGCTCTTGTTATTGGCATTCGGTGGGACGAACACAAAGAGAGAATAGGAGAGAAATATTTTTCCCAACGGGAAGACCATGTCCGAATTCACCCTCTTTTGCACTGGACAGAAGATGATATTTGGAATTATATCCATAACAAAAATGTTCCATACATTTCCCTATACGATCTAGGATACAGATCTTTGGGGGAGAAGGAATTTACTCATCCGGCAAAGTCCGGAGGGGATGAGCGTTCAGGAAGATCAAAGGATAGGGAAGTTATTATGAAGAGACTTAGGGCATTAGGCTATTTCTAATTTATGTGTACCTTACTATAGAATAATGCACAATTATTGCAACACTAAGATAAAAGTACAAGATAGTATTAAATCCCCACATGCATAAAACCGTAAATGTTCTCATTACCGGTTCTAATGGTGTTGTAGGCTCTTACATTCCTCAAATTTTTAGTAACGATAAATATAATCTCCATTTAACGACCCGGCAGAGTTTAGATGTAACTGATAAAAAAAGGGTTTTTGATGTGTTTCATTCTTTTAGGCCAGATTTTGTCATTCATTTGGCCGCAAAAACAAATGTAGACATGTGCGAAAAGAACCCCTTTGATACGTTTAAAGTAAATACTAAGGGCACAATAAATATTGTATTAGCTTGTCGATTCTATAAAGCTACTTTAGCTTTCGTAAGCACTGCGGGAGTGTTCGATGGTAGCAGGAGTGGGTTCTATGAAAATGACAGGCCAAGTCCTCTTAGTGTGTACGGAAAAAGTAAATATAAGGCTGAAAAGGCTATACAAAAATTACTGAAGAACTATTTCATCGTACGGGCAGGATGGATGATAGGTGGAGTCAAGAGAGAAAAGAAATTTATTTCTTATGTTTTTGACAAAATCAAAAAAGGAGAACGAGTCAATGCAGTTAGCGACACGCTCGGAACTTTAACATATGCGAAAGAGCTTGTCGTAATTATCAAAAAATTATATGAAAAGAATTATCCATACGGTACTTATCATTTTGGGTCTAGAGAGATATGCTCAAGATATGATATTGCTAAAGAGATATCAAAAATAGTAAAATCGGACTCAGCAATCATTCCAGTTTCATGGAAAGATTTTTCGGATAAATTTTTTGCCCCTCGACCAAAAAATGAGATTCTGAAAAGCAGAAGATTATATTCTCTGAAAAACTGGAAAGAAAGTTTAAATGAATACATTAAGAACGAACTCCTCTAAGCCTTCTATATCATTCTTCTGTCCCGCATATAACGACGAAGAAAATCTTCCAATATTAATCCCCAAAACGGTCAGAGTACTTAAAAAAATTGCTTCCAGATTCGAAATAGTTATAGTCGAAGATGGTAGTCCAGACAAAACAGCAAGCGTTGCGGATATGCTTGCTAAAAATTTTAAGCCTTTTATTCGAGTTATTCATCATAAGAGAAATTTGGGATATGGAGCAGCATTAAAACGCGGTTTTCGTGAAGCAAGTAAGTATGATTATGTGTTTTATACAGATGGAGATAACCAGTATGACGTAAGCGAAATCAGGAAATTTATTCCATATCTTTCTTCGTATGATGCGGTTGTAGGATATAGAAAAAATAGATCATTAACTTTTAGAAGGAAATTGCAGACGATCGTTTTTAATTTTTTAGTAAAAGCACTTTTTAGAGTAAAGGCGCGCGATATAAATAATTCTTTAAAAATTGTTAGAAAAAGTATCTTAAGTAAGCTTAATCTATCTTCTGATAGCTCATTTATTGAAGCAGAATTTTTTATTAAGTTAAATAAAATTGAAGCTAAAATCAAAGAGATTCCCGTAAGACATTACCCTCGAATCCATGGAAAGGCCGCAGGCGGGGATCCAATGGTTATTCTTAAGACAATTAAAGACATGTTGTCTTTTTGGTTGGGATATAAAGAAAAAAGGATTGAGAATAATGCGTCTATTTTCCTACTCCTTTCTGTAATGTGTTTTTTTGCAATCGTTTACATTCTATTGCCTATGCCAATACAGCTAATTCATATTACAATTCCATATCTTATAGATAATGGTCTTGTTCTTTACAGAGATATTGTTCATCACCATACGCCTTTACTTTGGTTTTTCCTCTATCCATTTTATTCGGTCTTGGGTTTTACTTTTTTTACATACAGACTATATTTTTTGATAGTCATTTTATTAACTATTTTTTTTGTTTATAAATCTGGATATTTATTTTCAAAAATGGCTGGAATTTTTGCCACATTATTTTTTGCGATTTTTTATTTTCCCTTTTTTTCAGATTCTCAACTTGAAGAGGTAACTATTGCATTTTTTTCATCAATATCTCTCTATTTTATGCTCCGATTTGCAAAAACAAAGAGAGATAACAATGCTTTTCTAAGCGGAATATTTCTTGGATGCGCGATTATGGTAAAACAAGTTGTAACCCTTCTTGTCCCTATTATGATTATATATCTTTTGATAAAAAAAATCATTTCAAAAGAAAAGATATCCTACATAATGATCGGCTGGTTTTCTTTTGGAGTAAGTTTAGTAATTGGAACAATTTCATTATACTTTTTTTCCAAGAGCGCGCTCTATGATTTCTTCTATTGGAACGTATTATTTAATCTAAAAACGTACTCCAAGGAAGCACCGGTTGCATCGATTTCAGAAGGATTAAAAATTGCTTTTATTTTTACAGCTTTTATTTATCCTCTTGTAATCATCTATAAGAAAAAATATTTAACCACCCTAGAAAAGCAACTTTTAATCATACTTATCTTATTTTCATTTGGACTTTTCTTCGGTCTTTTGCCAAGTTTTTATATTAATCGATTGCGCGGGCTTTTTATTGTAGCCTCGATTGGATACGGTTTCTTGTTTGCAAAACTTATAACCCTTTCAAAATCTTCAAACAAAAGCATTAGCCTTTACCCTAAAATGACATTTTTTGTCGTACTTGTTTTCATGTTTATATCAATTCCTTATGTGCAAGGTATTTTAGACTATGTCCAGTCTCTTCCAGGAAAGCCGTATAATATTGTTGATTATAATAAAGACGATCTGGAAGCTGTTCAATGGCTTAAGAAAAATACAGACAAGAACGAAAGAATTATGAACTTAGGAAATCACTACATCCTCTTTTTAAGTCAACGCCTTCCCGCAAATAAATACGTTTGGGCAATACCTTGGCTGTTGAAGCCGTATGATAAAAGCACACAGGATGTTATTAAAGTTCCACCACGGATAGTAATTGATCATAAAGGAAATCATAGAGATTATGGTCAAGTTAAATCGTTGGATGAATGGTCATTCTATAAGTATCTTTATAAAAATTACAAAAAAGCAACAGAGTTTGGGGATATCATAATTTATGAAAAAGAATGAAGTTCTATTCATATCATTCGTTGTCCCTACATATAATGCAGAGAAACACTTAGATAATTGTTTAAGAAGTATTCGTAAGCAAACTTATCCGAAAGAAAAATACGAAATTCTGGTAGTTGATGGTGGTAGTAGAGATAATACCCTTAAAATTGCAAACCAATTTAATGTTAAAATTCTTAGAAACCCACATAGAGACGCAGAGAGCGGGAAGGCGATAGGCATATCAAAAGCCAAGGGTTCAATTATTGCGCTTGTTGATTCTGACAATGAATTGGTTGAGAAAAATTGGTTACTGCAAATGATTAAGCCACTTCAGGAAGATGATGAAGTTTTTGGCGTAGAATCGCAATGGTTGGTTAAAAAAAATGACCCCTCTCTTAATCAATACCTTGCTCTTTTGAGGGTTGCCGATCCGCTGGCAAGAAAACTTCAGCCAAGATTTAATATGATCGATAAGAAAGATTATATTATCTATGAGCCTAAGATAGGAGAAGTACCGATAATAGGAGCGAATGGATTTTTATATAGGAAAAATTTTATCAATAAAATTGAACTTGGTGAAAAATTTGAGGAAGTTAATTTTATCTCCAAGCTTGCAAACGAAGGTTTTATTCGCTATGCAATTCCTAAGAATGTAGGCATATATCATTATCATGTTTCTTCTATTGGAGATTATGTTAGGAAAAGAATTAAAACTGGTGTAAAATTTATGTTAAGAAAATCAAAAGGGCAAAGAACATGGGTTGATCAAGTTGGAAAAAAAGACATTTTCTTTTCTGTGATTTATAATATTTCTATAATTGGGCCGCTCTTCGAGGCGATAACTGAATACAGAAGGAGCAAGAATAGCTCATGGTTCTGGCATCCATTGATTTCGTTTCTTACAATAGTGGTTTACGCATTGGTACTTATTCCATTATGGAGGTATAAAAGATGAAAATAGGTAAATATTATCAGGAAGGAAGATATAGTCGTGAACTTATAGAAATTAGGAACTCTCTCTACCCAGAAAAAGCAAGGTTATTTGAGAAAATGATTGTTTCATACACCCCCCAAAAAGTGCTTGATGTTGGATGCGGTGATGGGGGACTAATTGCATATCTTCAAGAAAAAATGGGATTTCAGGGATATGGAGTAGATATCTCAAGGAAAGGAACAGCGCTTGCGATTAGAAGAGGTATTGAATCAAAAGTAGCAGATATTGAAGAAGGGATACCTTTCTCAAATAATATGTTCGACTTGATTATTGCAAACGAAATTATCGAACATCTTCGTAATCCTGATTATTTCCTCGAGGAAGTTAGGCGTATTCTAAGGAAAGGCGGGATGCTTCTTATTGGCACGCCCAATTTATCAGTTTGGTTTAATAGAATTATTTTTCCCCTTGGTATTTATCCTGTGTACCTTGAAGCAAGTACACAATTTCGAAAAATAGGAATGGGGTTTTTAAAAAATCAGGTTACACAACAGCCAGTTGGGCATATTCGGGTGTTTAATTTACCAGCGCTGAGAGATCTGCTCACTGCCTACGGCTATGAAATTACTGAAATTCGTGGTACCTCAGTACCATTTGAATCATCGAATAAATTACTTTCGCTATTTTACAAAACTATTGACACAATGCTTAGTTATATTCCTAGTCTTGCATCTGATCTTATTATATTAGCAAGAAGAAAATGAAAAAAAATTTTCTTATGTTTTCCATATTTTTCTTAATTTCACTTTTAGTATATGCTGGTTTACATGAAACATTTTATCAGCAGGACGAGTGGCATTCTCTTGGAAGAATACATGCATTTGGGATATCGTATGTCTTTTCAGATTCTTCGTTTGTAAACCTTCTTTTACTAGAGAGCCGACCTCTTGCAAGATTAACAAATTTTACTTTTTTCGGATTGTCTCCCCTGAATATGACTCCCATTTTTATTTTTGCAGTTTTTTTCCATGCTTTAAACGCATTTCTTGTTTATAAATTGGCAAAGCATTTTAACATGAATAACATTATCGCAGCAATTGCTGCCCTCTTTTTTCTTCTCAGTTCATCAGGTAAGCAAGCGGTTCTGTGGTTTGGAACGGTAGCC
>Ga0209542_10001869_pt1 | contig 48571 bp, 43 predicted proteins | sample RifCSPhighO2_01_FD_184028 | JGI IMG/M metagenome (GOLD analysis project Ga0209542, IMG submission 184028) | Soil microbial communities from Rifle, Colorado - Rifle CSP2_plank highO2_0.1 (SPAdes) (version 2) | ecosystem: Environmental > Terrestrial > Deep subsurface > Rock core/Sediment ...
CGATGAGGTTGGTCAAGGCGTTGTGGGTCTTATTGGTGCTGGCCGTATTGGTGTTCGTGGCCAGCAATGGCGTGAAGGCGCTGGAAGCGCCGCAGGCCATACCGCAGGGTGGCATGCCCGTAGGCGACGGCGTGCTGTTCGTATTTGACATTGACGGTCGGGCGGAGCACGTTTTTGCCGAAGTCGACGACTTCGGCAACGGCTACAACGTCTGGCTTGGCGGGAGCATCCCATGCAACCAGCTTGTGGTTTATCAGAGTGGTTTTGGGGTGTACCATGGTATGGCCGAAATCTCGGGTTGCCTCGTGCGGCTTAGTCTGCCAAACTTCCAAGTCCTGAACGAGGGCTTCGGCAAAATTGGCAAGCCGCAGTATGCCTCTGGTTGTACCGGAACCTACGGCGACTATGGCACCGTTGTCGGTTGCGCCGAGGTGATGCTGAAGTTGGCTGGCTACTGTCCGGAAGTTAGCAATATTCTGGACCAGTATCTGTGCGCATTGGGCGCCAGCAAAGACTTGCCGATTGAGTCCTGGACGGTCAGTCAGGCAGTCAAAGATTGGTCTTTGAACCGCCCGCCGTTTGACCGCGTGGCACTTGTAACACGCGGCGCGGTGAATGCGGATCAACTCATTAAGGCAATCTCGTGCCTCTGGGTACGAGATATTACACTCGCAAGCGATCAGGCGGTTGAGTGTGTTGGCTTCCTGTTATACCTCGACCAGTCGCCGCCGCAACCCGCCCTCAGGAGACGCCACTGCGGAGGGGCAGCAGAATCTACCTCGGGATGTTTTTCGTTTGAGGGAGCGCACGCGCGATCGCCCTTGAGTTGCTGGAGTTGTTGCGCCCAGCAGGATTCTCGGACGGACGCGCGCGCTCCCTCGCTCTGCCGCCGTGTTGCCCCACGGCGCAGAACTCCGAGACTCGGCCCGCCTGACCAAGCTCGGCAATCAGACATGATGCAGGTACGCACCGCCATTGCTTCACAACGCGGGACGCGCGGAAGGAGGCAGGCAGCGATGTTTCGCCGCACCATGAGGGCACGCACGATCACCGTGTGGCCAAAGCGAGAGGCGCCAGATCCCCCAATGGGATAGCGTCGCTCCTACTGCATGACCACGCGCACCTTTCTTTATATCTTGAACCCGCTAACAACACGGGACAGTTTTCGTGACGTGAAGCGAGGGAAGTCTTCCTGCTCGCCTCACGCCTCGTAAGCGCATGCCAGGAGTCGAACCTGGAGGAGTGATATGCAATCACTCCAATCCCAGAACACGCGCTCCGTCGTGAAATTTGGCGCTTTCGTTTTTCCTCTTTTCTCTTGCGCACCGCAGAGTGCTCTGGTTTTGGACCATCGCACCCCACGTTGCTTTCTTTTCTCCTTCTGCTATGCAGGATGTGATTTTGGAACGCTCGAGTGAGCGGAAAGCATGGTTTTTTGATTGCGCACAATCAAAAATTTCCGCGAGCTCGGCGAGTTGCAAAATCGCGCTGGGATTTTGCAATGCTTCCAAAAGCATATCCTGCATAGCAGTCTCTATTCCTTCTATCAGCCTCAATGAGGCAGGCCTTATTGCGAACTTACGGCCGATTTTTTGCCTAGTTCCTTAACGAGGTCTCACCCGTTCGCCTTAGTGTTCTCCACTAGTCCACCTGTGTCGGTTTGCGGTACGGTTGATGACAAAATAATCTTAGACGTTTTTCTGGGGAGCGTGCTCAATTGAATTTGCAGAATCCGAAGAAACGCATTTTCATCACAATTGAGGTTGGGATTAAACCCAGCAGTGCGGATTTACCTACACCACCCTCTCAAGCGCTGAATGGAAATCCAATAATCCACTCAACCTACTACACTCCGTCCCGCCATCGATTTTGCCACCAGTCACGGAATATTAACCGTGTATCCATCAGGTCCGGCGTTCGCCATCCCCTTAGGACCGACTAACCCTTAGCTGATTAGCATTGCCAAGGAAACCTTGGACTTTCGGCGGTTGCGATTCTCACGCAACTTGCGGTTACTTGTGCCAACATTCTTACTTCGCATCGCTCCAGAGGCCCTCGCGGGTCCTCCTTCACAGCAATGCAAATACTCTTCTACCATGTCCCGCCGGAGGCGGGACCGCTGACATACGCTGACAATACGCAGGATTACGCAGAATCCAACACATTTGTGCTGGCGCAGAAAAACGCTGACTCGACGCAGAAACACGCAGAAAAAATTCTGCGACTGTCTGCGTAAAGTCCGCGAGGTCTGCGAAAGCAAAAGCTTTATCTGCGACTGTCTGCGTCCAGTCTGCGACTTTCCGCGGTCCTGTCTCTGACAGGACATCCGCGACTTCGGTATGCCGACGTAAAGTCGGCACTCCGACTACATTATCGATTTCTCAATAGTGCGTCGGAGCAATGCTTAGCCCCGATACATTTGTGGCGCAGAATCTCTTGACGAGTGAGCTGTTACGCACTCTTTAAAGGATGGCTGCTTCTAAGCCAACCTCCTCGCTGTTTCTGAAATTCCACCGCCTTTACACTTAGCATTGATTTAGGGACCTTAATCGGCGGTCTGGGCTGTTTCCCTCATGCACGACGGAGCTTAGCCCCCGCCTGCTGACTGCCGGAATAACGTTGCCGGCATTCGGAGTTTGATTGGACTGCCTGGCTTGCGCCATTACAGTCCATCCAGTGCTCTACCTCCAGCAACGCAAAATAATCCGACGCTAGCCCTAAAGCTATTTCGAAGAGAACCAGCTATTTCCAGGTTCGATTAGCTTTTCACTCCGACCCACAAGTCATCCGAAGGCGTTGTACGACCAACCGGTTCGGGCCTCCCTTTGGTATTACCCAAAGTTCACCCTGCTCATGGGTAGCTCACCTGGTTTCGGGTCGTATGAAGACTACATTTCTCGCCCTCGGCGAGAACGCTGATACACGCAGACTTCACGCAGACAGTCGCAGAAAATATTCTGCGTTGTTCTGCGTTCGTTCCGCGCATTCTGCGATCTCATCGAAGATGAGATATCGCGCTATTAACACTCGGTTTCCCTGCAACTCCACCATAAAATGGTTTAGTTAAGCAGTCTCCATACACTCGTTGGCTCATTCTTCAATAGGCACGCCATTACCGCGCTCTGCGCGGAAGCTCAAATTTCAAAGCTCAAATGCCAAATCAAGTTCAAAGCTCAAAATGATTTAAACTTTGGATTTTGGATTTTATTTGACATTTAGATTTTGTCATTTGGATTTCCGTGCAAAGCACGGCTTTGACTCCTTGTAAGCACATGGTTTCAGGTACTATTTCACCGCCCTCACCGGGCTGCTTTTCACCTTTCCCTCACGGTACTGGTTCACTATCGGTCTTCAAACATATTTAGCCTTGGGAGACTAGTGCTCCCGGATTCCTACCTCGTCTACCAACGTGGCAGTACTCAAGTAAAAGTTCTAGAGCATAAGACTGTTTTCGTATACGGGGCTATTACCCTCTTTGGCGAGACGGGAGCTCCGCTTGCGCGGAAGCTCTCGCGTCTTGTCGGCCTTTCCAGGACCGTTCTCCTAACAATGTCTTAACTTTTCGCTCCTAGAGATTGCTCCCTGCGAACTTCACTTACAACTGCAACCAATCAACTAGTAAACTAGAAAATTGATTGCTCTGGGCTGTTCCCCGTTCGCTCGCCGCTACTACGGGAATGTTAAACCGCCAATAGTTACGAATTCACTCCACGAATACGTACGAAAAGTTTCGTATAATTTCGTGCAGAAATTCGTATTAATTAGTGGTTTCTTTTTTTCTTTTCCTCTGCTTACTGAGATGTTTCACTTCAGCAGGTGCGCTCCATTCCGCTATTACACGGAAGGTTATGAAGTATGACCTCCATAGGGTTCCCCCATTCGGACACCGCCGGATCAAAGGTTGCTCGCCACCTCCCCGACGCTTATCGCAAGCACGCTACGTCCTTCATCGCTGTTTGAAGCCAAGGCATCCACCATGTGCCCTTATAACCGCTTTTTATTTTCTCCCCCATAGCGCGGATAATCGCGGACCGGACGCGGATTCTCGCAGAAGTTATCCGCGTTAATCAGCGTGTGATCTGCGTCAATCAGCGCACTTGAGGTGTGAGATACAATTTTTTATTACCCTGTTGCAATTATGACCAAATTGTCAAAAATCTTGCCCCCAACGGATACGAGCGACATGAGACATGCAACATGTGACATGGAAAACAGAAATGTTTTCGCCTTGTCTCTTGTCGCTTGTTACTTGTCGCTACTGTAAACCATTGAATGCCGGGGGCACCAGTCAGTTTGCTAGCCGCACCGCACCTTCTGCGGCTCTAGGGAATTAGTAAACTCACTGCTGTCTCCAAATTTTTTGAACAATCCTTGTCACTTGTCTCTTGTGGCTTGTCGCTTCTGATTTTGCTCCGCAAAATCAGAAAGCCGCCCTGCGGCGGCCTCATACTCACAAAGTCAGTGCCAAACTAGGCAGTGAAATTCCTCATTAGGGCCGCTCGATTATTCAGTTGGATTAGGATACACATTGATTCAAATGCTTCAAAATTATAACTAATCACTGACCCTAAAGTCAACCCCGTTAGAACTGGCGCTTCGCGACCGATGAAGACATTGTACTCCCTCGGTTATTTCTGTCTGTACTACCGACAGGAGTCGGTGGCATTCTAACAGGGTCAAGGTTTTCCCTCTTGCCTTGATTCACTCCAATATAGACGCAGGCGGGAGCAACGTCAAGCAGTCTCTAGCTGTGGATAAACGGGATTTTATGGGTCTTATTCCATAGGCACCTCCTTTCTTTTGGGCAACATTAAGAATACTACAACAAAACAAGAATCTAACAATGCGAGCCAGCGAGGTAAATTCAAAAGCCGCGTCAGACGCGGCTTTTGAATCCCGAAACACGAAGATGGATTAATCCCAGCTAGGACTTATCTGAAATCTCGCGGCGCATGCGATTCAGAATATCGCCCGCCATATCCTTGCCGCCGAGGCCAAAGGCGAGTCCGCCTGCGATGGCAATCATGGCAATCAAGCCCATCACAACTGTCTGCAAGAGCGCTGGCGCAACGCCGAGTTGGTAGAGCGCGGTAATAAGGGCGAAAATCCAAATCGCCCAGCGCGCTACAACTCCGACGAATGAGCCCTTCATCCCGGCCGATTCAACCGATGCGCGCGCAGTACGCTCTACGGTATTGGCGACCAAAGCGGCAATCACAAGAATCAAAGCGGCCACAACGACTCTAGGAATATAACCCAGGACATCGCGCAAGAATCCGGAAACTTCATTTAATCCGAGAATGTTGAGTGCGGCTAACAGGAATACGATAATTAAGAACCACCGCACGAGCCCACCAATAAATGCGCCTGAATTCAGTTTGATGTCCGCGCGATCAAGCACCTTGTGGAACTCCACCTGCTCCAAAATCGCGTCTACTTTGAGTGATTTAATAACCTGCTCGATCACTTTTCCGAGCGAAACGGCAACAATCCAGCCCACAATAAAGACGATAATTGCGCCGAGGAGGGCGGGCACGTAACTCATCACCGACGTCCACACCTGTTCAAGGGATAGCAGGATAACGGCGCCCCAATCTGTTGGAAATAACATTGAATTAGATCATTCGCTCGATCAAAGCATTTTTGTTTAGGGTCCTTCGGGAAGCAAAACAAAAGCTACAAAGTTCGAGCACTACTAGATATTGAATAATGCATTCGGGAGAACTGCTAATGAGGCCCTGCCCCATCGGCAAACTTGACTGATCTCACCCGAATATGTACGGCTTTCGACACGACATGGCAGATCGACCTTTTTATAACCAATCCAAGCGCCCCGAGAACCTTATGTCTAGTTTCTATTATACGTCAAATACGCCACTTTGGGGCGGAGGTTATCCACACAGCCGCCTCCAGCGGAAACTCTAAATTATAAGCACTAAATCCTAAACTCTTGGGATTTAGCTCTTTCGAATTTCGAATTTGTTTAGATTTTAGGATTTAGGATTTCGAATTGACTGTCTAGCACATATCTTTTATCCTGTGATGGTTATGTTGAGTATGAACGATCTAAAACGCGGGACGCTTTTTATGCTTGAGGGGGCTCCTTTTGAAGTATTGGAAATTTCTCATTCCCACATGGGCCGCGGCGGCTCTTCAACCAACGCCAAAGTTAGAAACTGTGTCTCCGGCCAAGTGCTGTCGCGCACCTTCAAGCAAGCCGACTCGTTCGAAGAAGCCGACATTGAAAAAAAGTCAATCTTATTTCTCTACAGCCACCGCGGCGAGTATGTATTTTCCGACATCAAGGACCGCGCCAAGCGTTTTCCTCTTGGCGAAGAGGTCATCGGCGATAAAAAGGAATGGCTGAAACCCAATACCGAAGTTACCGCGGTTTTCCTGGAAGATGGCAAGCAAAGCTCACCACAAGCTAAAGTGATCTCGATAATTCTTCCTATCAAAATAGACCTCAAAGTTACTGAAGCGCCCCCGGGCATTAAGGGCGACACGGCGCAAGGCGGAACAAAACCCGTGGTTTTGGAAACCGGCGCCACGGTTGGCGCGCCATTATTTATCAATCAAGATGATGTGATCCGCGTGAATACGGAAACGGGAACGTATGTGGAACGGGTGACGAAGGCGTAAGGTACATCCTACTTCGCTAAAGCTTCGCAGGATTGTTTTTGTGGATTTTAAAATCCACAAAAACAAAAAGCCCGAGGACTTCTCGAACTTCTTGCAGTGCCCCGACGTCACGTCGGGGCACTGCTTTATCTCTACGCGAAACCGAGGGCATACGGCCAGCGTTGCATCCGCCGCTCGGCGCGCAATTTCTGCGCCAGTTCGCACCGCGCCACAGACCACTTCTCGCCCAGCTCCGCGAGAAGCATGAAACGAACATCAACCTCATCAAACCCAAGCTTCATGAGCTCGGCATGGTTGAGGTCAAGAAGCACATAGCGCTCATCCGCTCTATCGCGGGACGGAAATAACTTCGTACCACGCAAGAGCGCCTGAAAACGGACATCACTAGAGCTCGTGATTAGCTTCTGCTTTGTCAACTTATGAATGAGACACACCTGCTCTCGCCTCTCTCCCCGAACTGGAGCCGCCACACGTAGCCGTAGCTCCATGGGAACTGTGCGCGTTATCACCCACTGATTGAGCATATTACACTCTCCTCTCGCCAGTTAGCCGGCGTCGCTGTTTGAAGTTCACTCCAAAGTGATGACCGAGATCAAAGCGACTCGGCACATCATACGCTGGGAAGACTGTTCTCCTTTATAACTCCCGCTCTCGATTAGAGCAGGGCCAAGTGACGACTTGGTACAATAATCCTATGCGGCAGTCTGCAGCCGTGAATCATCTGGACATCAAGCCACACTTGAGAAAAAACAACCGCCAGGTTTTGGTCTGATTTCCCCACCTCCAGCTCCTCGAGTAGCATATCGTCTTCATCGCCGCACCCGTCGAAAAACTCACGGAGTTGCCAGCGGTCAGGAAACCGAACGATGGCGCGGAAGTGTGCAGGAACGCCAGGAGTCGGGGGCTGCGTCATAAAAACGACGCACCGCCCCGATACTTCAAGTGTGCAAAGCTCACCGCATGCGGCGAGCGAGGCAGAGATAGCGGCAAACATCCATTTGATGAGACCCATGTTTAGGTTAATCATCTCGTCCTCCTCTAGGGTTCAGTTCAGAATCAATAAGCAACACACTGACGAAAAACTAAATGCCAATCGTGAATCTTTTTAAAAGACCTCGCATGAACTCACAAATCTCTTTCTGAATTCAAGTGAAGCTCGGAGGAGCCGCCGCGTCAAATGCGGTTAGGCACCTCCGGTTGGTGTTATCGCCTCGTCGGCGTGGCAGCATTGCGCCTCGCGTACGCGACGCGGATCATCCGCGCCTGGTCGTAGGCGTGGCCGTCGCCCTCTGCTACGATGTGCTTCTCAAGCGCAACGAGCGAGGGAAACGATTCCTCACAGAAGCAGAAGAGTTCGGCAAATTCCTCGCTTCTTCGACTCTGACAGAGTGGCATCAGAGTTCCTCCGCGAAATGGAATAAGCGGGAGGTATTCACCATGAAGGCCTCCTGATCCTCGACCGACATCTCCCGCAGGGCATGAACCACCCGCGGAACCGCCTGGGCCGAGAGCAGGATATGATTCTCGGGCGCCGACGAGCATGGCACTATACATACAATCTCTCCACTGCACGTGGCAGTTGGCATATCAATTTCTATATGCATCTGCCGACCTAACAGGGAAACGCAGTACAACCCATTCGCAGGAAGCTTGAAATCCATCATCTTCTCCTTTTTTCCTCTAGCAAGAGAGTTCTAGCACCAGCACGTTTTACCCCGTTAGAACGCCGCCTACTCCTGTCGGCGGTATAGAGAGTGAGCGATGGGAGTGCAATGCTCACGTCAGCCGGTCGCGAAGCGCCTGTGCTTACGGGGTTTACCAGTGAAGCGGCCAAGCCATAACCCTAATGCGAACACAGTTCGCACGGGTTAAAATGTTGCGTTTCTTTAAGAGCTGACTGCACTAATTCGCGCAAAAACTGAATCTTTCACCCCGTTAGATCTTACACAAAAACCCCACCTAAAACTGAAGCAAGAATGTATTATCACCATACATTCATACTATTTCGTGCTTGGTGCAGTATGAGATCTAACGGGGCAAGTGGCAACCTAATGGCCTAAACGCTTCACTGGCGATTTTTCAATTGTTCACAAAGAACTGGCCAACTTGTCTATTATACACTATCCAAATCCAAAGTCAATGGCGAACGGCACTGGCGGCTAAAACAGCAGACGACTAAAACTTAATTGGCTCGCCCGGCTGAATAACCCCGGAGCTATTTAGCGGCGGCGCCGGGGGTACGGTGTCCCTTACGGATTCACTTGGAGATCTGGCGGTCGCTGGCTCCTCTCGCGGCGTGGGCTCTGCATGCACAACTGGCACGGTTCCCGCGATAGACTCCTGCAATACTTTGCGCAGTTCATCTAAATTGACTTGCTTTTTCACGGGCGGATGCGGACGCTCTCTCTCGCCTTCTCCCCGACGCATCTGATTTCTCTCTACACGAGGCGGCGCGCCAGCATTGTCGGCCTGCCTCGCGCCCCTTGCGTCTTTTGACGCGGTATCTCGCGGCGGCAGTTGATACAAAGAAAGCGGCGGAATGCTCTCTTGGCTACGTACAACTGGATTGGAGCCACTCGGGGACGACGGCCGCGCCTCTTGCGACTCCCGGCCTTTAACTCCCGCGCGTATGGACTCTCGACTTCCTGCGGATTGAGATTGTCCCCCGCCGCGCTGAATTTGGGCCAGGTGCTCCGTACAGTAAACAGGTCGTCGGCCATCGGGTTGGAACGGCACCATGATATCCGCGCCATCCACGGCGCACTTGGCCGGATACATTTTCACCTTTGAACTTGAAACGCTTGAGCCGGAACCCCTTGACACGCTGGGGGCGGGACCGTGCGATGTATCGGGAGCGGGCTGTGCGGATTCTCGGGTAGATCTTGAGTCATCCACTCGCGGCTGTGCCGGAAGTACGACGCTATCCTTTTGAGATAAAGGGACTCGCACTAATGATTCCAGCGAAAACCCGCTCCAATCACTAATGGATCTTTCAATGTCAACAGCAGAATGCCCATACCGCTCGCGCGAAGCGAGAAGAATCTCTTGCGAATAATTTTCCGGCGGCGCAGGAATCGGCGGGAGGGTGACGGCCGAAAAGGGGCGCGAGGCGACATTATCAATCATCAACTTCAGATAGATATTGGCGAACCCCAGCGAGACAAAATCTTGGATCAAAAAGTCCGGCTGGAACTCTTTTTCCAGAACTTCGGCATCCTCCGCCCCGATACGAAAACTGATCATGGTGCCGACGTTCCCCAAAATTGCGTCCCGCAACACCGCAGACTTCGTTTTATCGTCAATCAGCTGGCCCATGTATTGGTGAGCCAATGTCAAATTCAAATGATACTTACGCGCTTCAGACAAAATGCTGGCGAAGGATTCAGTGGCAAAATTTTGAAACTCATCCACATAGACATAGAAATCCTCGCGCTCTTCTTCGGGCAAATCCACCCGAGACATCGCGGCCAGATAAATTTGTGTGACCAGCATCGCCCCCAAGAGTTTCGCATTTTCTTCGCCCACCTTGCCCTTGGCGAGATTGGCAATCAGAATCTTTTTCTTATCCATGATCTCGCGCAAGTTGAAGGTAGAGCCGGTCTGGCCAATGATATTCCTGATTAAAGGATTTGAAATGAACTGGCCGACTTTATTCTGGATGGCGGCCACCGCCTCACGCATAAATTGCTCGGGGAGCTTGGCAAACTCGTTTTCCCAGAAGGCCTTTACAATCGGGTCATGAATTTCAGATACCACGCGCTTCCGATATTCTTTATCGCCGAAGATGCGGTTTACCCCGATCAAAGTGGAACCCTCGCGCTCCAGATGCGCCAGAATTGAATTAGACAGAAAATACTCCATGCGCGCCGACCACACATCCGGCCAGAGTTTCTTAAAAACACCCATCAGGCCCGAGGCGACAAAATGGCGCATCTCGGGCTTGGGTTTTTCCAGCATATTGAATCCCAGCGGATGGTCCAAGTCAGCCGGATTGAAATACACAACGTCGTCAATGCGCTCCCGCGGCACAAAAGAAAGCATACGCTCGGCATACTCCCCATGGGGGTCAATCACGGCCACACCTTTCCCCTGCTGGATATCCTGCACTGTCATATTATCCAAAAGCGTGGTCTTGCCGGTACCGGTTTTCCCGATAATGTACATATGGCGCCGGCGATCGGACTGCTTAATCCCGAAGCGCGTCCGCTGGTTGCGATAGTTTGTTTCGGCAAAGTAAGTAATGTCATTCATACGGAGTAGTCGCGAATATACGAATTGCGTCTCAATATACAAATCATTCCACTGGATATAATGTTCTCCATAACTATATTTGTATATTTGTACTTGATTTGTATATTAGTGATGACTCTGCTATACCGGTAGCCCAATCGGCGGTTCGCCTTGTTTGGCTTGCATGCGCGGCATGGTTGGTGAACCAACGGTTTCTCCCGGGAAGTGGTACATCGTCGCAAGTTCTTCAATGTTCAACACCAGCGTCTTGGAACGCATATATTCAACTTGATTGGGAAATAAACGGAACAGAAAACTGGAAAAGATCATGGAAATCCTAGACGCCACCGGAAGCGGCAGGACTTTTTTGTAATCCCAAAAAGGCGACCGTTTCCGATAAAAGTAGAGTAATCCGTTCTTCGTATTCAACTCATATTTCGCTGACTTATAGAAACCCCAGAAATAATTTTTTTTCTTCGTCATGGTGGCGCTATTCAATCGGAAACCATTCAGGTGCTGTGTATTGAACTGCCGAATAATGGCGAAGATAGTTCCGATGTTGCTGTGATCAAAGACATCTTTCCGCGCCAAGTAAATAATCCGCACAATACATTCAAAGCCCAGCTTGGAAATTTTTGTTTCCATTGATTCAATAATTGTCTTCTCGCCGGGCGTTGTATGCAACATCTTTGACGGCTCTCTTTTTTCGTCTTTTTTTGCGCTGGCCATGGATAGCCGCCCTAAACCCCGCTCGCCGGAGGAGGACATCGGCTTGGCAATTTCTTTCAGGTGTTCGGGAATTTCTTCCAAAAGCGCACCGCCAATTTCAGTAATCGGCTTCCACCAGGGCTCTATCTTGGGCTTTTCCTTGCCCGCCAGCTTGTCAATCAGAACCTGTCCATCTTGTTGCCACGTATCTTTAGCGCTGGTCTTCCCCGGGGTGCCACAAGGACGCGCGAGAATCTGATACCATAATTGTTCACCGGGCTTCAGTGTCGCAAAACTTTCTGAAATTGCGGACAAAGGATCAACTTTGACTTCTTCTAATTTGGCATCGCTTAAAGATTTGAATTCGGCATAGGTAAGTATCGGGTAGCAATCGGGCTTCATAAACTGCATCTCTAGGCCCCACATATCGTATTCGTCATTGGGGAATCTCTCGGGAAAAGAGCGCGTATAATCTTCGGCTTCCACAATCATCACCTCCGGGTATTGCGCGTACACTTGGCCCTCAACCACATTGCGCCAGCTCTTGGGGCAATAAATATAGAAGCGCGTATCGCCATCCTGCCCCACAATCTCAAAACTATAATTCAGCCGAATTTTGACGTCCAGATACACATCGTTAAATTCTTTGGGCGGGTCGTAAGGTCCGTGAAGCCCGGCAAAAACACGCTCCATGGCTTCAGGAGATTTCATAATACCCCGCGGGATTTTAATTTCGAGAAGCACCCACTGGGTGCCGAGCCGCTTTTGTTCGTAGAGATAGTATCTCCAGACCTCCGTGGCATAATACAGAACCGCGAGCGGCAAAATAATCCACCAGCCCGAAACAACGAGCGAGAAGAATGGCCCGAGAGTATTAAAAAGAAAATTGAGAGTTTCCATGCGAAGAGGTCTTCCTCTTACTGGCTAGTATATAGTATTTAGAATTTAGAATGTAGCGGCGGGGAAAACCATGGCCCAAAAACCAAGCATCCCTGCCGTATAGAGCACGTGCTCTTAACATTCTATATTCTAACTTCTACGTTCTATATTCTAGGCCAAGAAATACTTCCCCTCGGCGTCTTTGGAGAATATGCTGCGGTTTTGCAAATTCAAGAGAATCGTATTTTCTTTGACAAAACGATGTTCCAAGACTTTTTGAACCACCTCTTGACGGGTCAGCGAATGCCCCGATTTCTTGATGACCTCCGCCATAACTTGAGACACAGTCCCCGGCGTATAGCCCCACTCGCGCAAGGCATAAAGCCCCCGACCAACCAAGACAAAACGATTATTAGCTTTGATTAGTTCATTGTGGACAGTCTGGTGATGGGCGGGCTTTTTGGTCCACTGCAACGAGTTAATCGCCTCCGCAATAGCCCGAAAATGCATCGGCTTGCCGGATCTTGACAGCACGACGTAGGCCTTATCGCGCACACCCTTTGGCCGAATTGTCGGCCATGACACGAGACCATATTCGCCGTAAGGATTGGTGCCAATTTGTTTAGTCGTGCCAAGATAGGAAAGCAAAACCTGATCCTTTGGCCTGTCGCCCAAGACCTTTTCTGCGTGATCCGCCAATAATTGCAGCATAACCTCCGCAGTCACGGGAGTTTTCCGCGCCGCCAAATCATGGGTCACACCCTCAATAACTTTTTCTGCGGCAATTTTTGATTCTTTACTGACAGACCAGCAATTATGCAAAGCATCATCCTCACGGGTTTTTTGAAACTGCTTCCCCACAGTCAATAGAAATTCCACATGCGGGTGATCTTTTTCGTGCGCCACGCTGTCTAAAAGATGCTCTTCTCTGGCAACCCCGCCGTGCTCTTTTAAATGCATGTCCAATGCCGCAAACACCGACTCGGCCAGTCCATACACCGCCGGCTTTGCCAGAACCCGGAGTCCATCCGCCTCAATCTGGCGCACGCGCTCGCGTGTAATTCCGTAGGCCTTGCCAATTGATTCAAGAGTTTCGCGCTTGCCGTTTTTCAAACCAAAGCGGCGTTCCAAAACTTCCCGGACGCGCTTATTATCCACCTGCTTTAAAAGGTTTTGGGATACTTCGCGGGGTTTCACTTGTACTTTAATCGGCTGCAACATACTTTATGGTTGGCTAATAACGTACGGCTAAATTATGCAAAATAATTGCGGGGCCACCAGTTCGCTTATCTGTCTATTTATCGCCAGTCAGTATAGCATCAGCTTGACAATAATGTCAACCAAGATATTGCTATTGCAGAAAAAATAATGCGCCCAGCGGGTAGCACCGTCCACTGTTGGACAGTGCTGTACCGCTGGACGCCGCCGTGGCTGGGCCTACTGCGTTACCTCCACGCGAACCCTGCCCCCCTCGTTATAGACCTCAACCTCTACATCGGCGACAGCCGCCGCTCGTGGAGGAGGCACACTGACTGGCGTCATAGTCCAGTCGATGCTCCTGGCCAAACACTTCTCGGCCAGTAAGGCAGACTTCTTCCCCAGCTTGACAGAGAAGAGCGCCGCCCAGTCCACGTCTATGGTACCCATGAACATGGAGGGCGCGACCAGGCGACCAAAAATGTTGGCTCGGAACTGCCGGCCAAGATAGTCCAACACGAACTCCCCGTCCACAAGCTCGGGGTTGGGCCACCCAAACCCCATTCCCAGAACTGCCTCCGTGTGTGACCAGGGGCAGTCGACCTGGGCGACCAACCCGAAATACGTCACCACAGCGCCCTCAGCCGGATTTAGAATTTCCACCCGCATCTGGACTTGGTACCCCTGTTCGGAGTACCCGGACCAGTTGCCCACCTGGGCGTCGGCCGAACCAACTAGCCCAAACACCACCAACAGCGCCACCACTAGCATTGCCGCTCTCTTCATCACAAGCCCCTCCTTTGACTGCTGGTTAAAAGCAATAAGAACAACGCTCCCTATTTATCATACAAGGCCACTATCTGTCAATACCTAACCTGCGAGTGATTTAGATCTATCTCTTTCTCCGTACGCTCCATTGGTGCCACGAGACCAAAATTGGGCTTGCGAGACAAATTGAGGAATAGGTTCCGAAGAATATCCCCACAATCAGAGCCAGCGAAAAGTACTCGGCTGATTTGCCGCCAAAGAAGTAAATGGCCAGAAGCACCAGAAGCACCGTTAGCGAGGTGTTGATGGAGCGGGTGATGGTTTCGCCAATACTCTTCCCGACGATGGCATCAAACGCAAGGCGGCCTTGGGAGACTTTTAAATTTTCACGAATTCGGTCAAAGACCACGATGGTGTCGTGCACCGAGAATCCCAGAATGGTAAGCAGGGCCGTCACAAAAAGCGTATCCACTTCAATACCAAAGAAATGCCCCAGGACCGCAAAAACTCCGATAGGAATCGCCACATCATGGACAAGAGCAATTACGGTTGCAACACCATACTTCCACGAGGAAACAGGTTCAGAGACTTTGCGGAAAGCCCAAGCGATGTAGAGAACAATCAGACCAATCACCAAGACAACAGCCCAGACCGACTGCTTTTCCAATTCTTTTCCGATCGTGGGGCCAATGACATCAAAACGCTTCTCGGCGAGACCGGTGGATTCACCTCCTCCCAGAGCCGAAAGCAGTGCCTGATGCCGATCTTCTGCCAGATGCTCTGTTCGCACAAGAGCCCCGCGCTCTCCGGTCGGCTGAATAACCGCGTTTGCAAAACTGGCAGCGGCAAGGCGGCGATGCAGTTCATCTAAAGTCGGGCGCGTGGCTGTAAATTCAACCTCGAGCAGTGAGCCGCCGGTAAAATCAATGCCCAACTTTAATCCCCAGACCAAGACGAAAATGATGGAAAGGCCTACCAGAATTCCAGAAATGATATAGGTGATTTTGCGATAGCGAATCAGAGACATAGCGAATTTAAAAATGAAAAATCCCTAGGCCGACCGCGACGCAGTCGACCGGGCTAGGCAAAATGCAAAATTACAATTTAAAATTTTAAATTTTGAGATTTGCATTTTACATTTTTGAAAATCCCGATAGATACCACTTGGTCGAGGCAGACTTTCGCAAAGTCGCCAAAAGAAACGTGCGCGTCACCGTCAGGGCCGTAAACATGCTGATTATAATTCCAATGAATAATGTCACCGCAAAGCCGCGCACCACAGATGTCCCGAAATAATATAAAACCGCCGCAGTAATCAAACTTGAAAAGTTTGAGTCGCGAATTGAAGTCCAGGCACGCAGGAATCCTTCCGACACCGCATCGGGGAGCGCGCGGCCGCGGCGCAGTTCTTCCTTCATGCGTTCAAAAATCAAAATATTGGCGTCCACCGCCATGCCGATGGAGAGAACAAAGCCGGCAATTCCGGCAACAGTCAGAGTAACGGGAAAAATCTTAAACAACGCGAGAATAATTGAGGTATACACGCCAAGCGCAAAAACTGCCAGAATTCCCGGCAAGCGATACCAGAAGATCATAAAGATAGCCACGATGATGAATCCAATCAAACCGGCCTTGAGCGAAGCGAGCAGCGAGACAGCGCCCAGCGAGGCATCCACAGTCTGCTGGGACATCAAAACAACAGGGACAGGCAACGCGCCGGAATTTAAATCGCGGACAATCGACTGAGCCTCCGCCAGCGTAAACTGGCCCGTAATCACCGCCTTGCCTCCGGTGATTTGTTCTTGCACCGTCGGAGCGCTCCGTTGGATGCCGTCTAAATAAATACCGACGGGGTTTCCAATGTTGCGCTTCGTTACTTCTTCAAATAATTGCGCGCCGTCGCTATCAAATTCAATGGCGATGGTTGGCGCGTTGGTTGTCGGATCAAACTCAAGCACGGCTTTCTTAAGATAGCGTCCCGTAAGCTCCGCCGGCAAAAAATACGGATCGGTATTTATCTCCTTTCCCTCGGACTGCAAAGCCAGAATCCTTTCAGTGCTGGAGGCGTCCCGCAGCTCCCGGAATTCAAGAAGGGGCGTCGCTCCAATATAGCGAATGGCCGCTTGAATATCTTTCTCGCCCGGGAGCTCCACAATCAACCGCCAATTACTACCCACCTGATTGACTTGGACAACTGGCTCCCCCACTCCGAATGCATTGACGCGCCGCTCAACCACGTCACGAAGCCCCTGCATGGCATCGCTCTTATCACCAACATTGATATTCGAAAAATCGGCTTGATAGACCAAATGCGCGCCACCCTCCAAGTCAAGCCCCAGCCGATACGGTTCTGCCAGCCTGCCCTTCAAATGAAAGCGCGGCGGCGTTTTTTTATTCCACAAAGAGGCGCCGTCATAGATACCCAAAACCAGCGCAATCATTATCAAGAATGCCGCGACGAAACGCCGCGCCGCTGGAGAATAAGGTTTCTGACGATGAAAATGCGATGCCATTCTGAAAAATACGCTACTGCAAAGAGTACTAGATTTACCCCGTTAGAACGCCACCGATTCCTGTCAGCAGTACAGGGGGAACATAACCAGTGGAGTATACTGCTCCCGTCGTCCGAACGCAAAGCAACAGTTCTAACGGGGTTTACTGTGCCGTATCAAGCTGAACGATAAACTCCAAGAGCGTCATCTTTTTGTCTTTCTGGATAACGCGGTCAATATATTGGATTAAAAATGCCAGTTCTGTCCGCTCGGATGTTGCGATGGGCGCCGAAGGACCGCCGCCGGTGACTGGCGCCTCCGCCCCCGTCTCGCCAAAAACCAAGCCAATCACCGCGCCGGTACTTGGCGTGATAATGGGACTCCCCGAAGAACCCTCTTGGGTCGTGATACTCCCCGCCAATTCCATAATATCAGTATCCTGGCCGGCATCTTCTATATGATACAAGTTCTCAACTTTTGTTGTCGTGAAAACCAAACTCTGGCCACCCGATCGAAGTCCCGCGCTTCCGATAAATTCAGTCGGGTATGCCGCCGCATAGACGCCCTCGCCCGCGCGAGGAATATATTCCGGATCAAGCTTGAGAAAGGAGAATGGCTTACCCATATGTACGGGGTCAACAAGATCAATGATAGCCGCAAAAGCAAAATCTTCTTTGGGCACGGGGCTTTCGGCAATTTTATCAACTGCATCCCCCATATAGAGAATTTTAAGTTTTCCGATGATCCGGGCGGGGTTTCCGGACTTCACAATACACTCCTCGGCGCCCCCCAGCACATGTTCATTTGAAAGCACAATACCTCCGGCGGACACAATTACTCCGCTTCCGGCAACTAAGACATTACTGTCGCGCGAGCAGACAATCTGCACAACTGCTCCATCAAGCATCTGATACACCGCCGCCGCTGAAAGCTGTGCGCTCTCTGATGTCGGGAAACTCGGCGACTCAACGGGCAGAGACAGCGACTCGGGCTTAGCAGAAATTTGACGGGACGGCGGTGTGCTCGCTCCGTTTTTAGCTGGCTGTGATTTTTGAGAATCTCCTGCGGTGTTGGCCTTCAGCGCTGAAGATGCTACGCCGCTTGTATCTTCTGTTTGCGGCGTCAGCGCCGCTCCGGGAAAATGCAAGCCGCCAAGCGAGGAAACCGGCGCACTGGTCTCACGCGGGTTATTCAGCGAGGATGCACGGTACCATAAAATCCCGGAGAGTATGGCGAGCGCCGCAATAAATGGAATAACGAAACGCGCCATCATAGACCTTTCATCGCCTCTTCTGCGTTTTTGCGATAATTGCAGTAGTCACAGTCGGGCGCCGCAACAGGCACGACATCATTCATCAGACAATCGCGCGCCGCAATTAAAGCATCCTCTACCCAATTGTCGCTCCCTTCATAGGGAAGCACCACCACATCAAACTCCAGTTTCTTATCAAAGGCCATACGATCTTTTTTTCCGTTGACATAGACAAAGTATCCTGTGTCTGAAACTTGAAAACCATTCCGGCGGAAGAGCCACTGATAGATTTCCATCTGCCGGCGGTACTGATTGTGCCACTTGGTATTTTCAAGCACAATCTCCCCCGCCTTTGCCGTCGCCTTATAGTCCACAATATAAAGCGACTTATCAGGAGCAACCCAGAGATCATCAATGGCGCCAAAAACCAGAAAATTTGTCGGCGGATGCAAAAAGCGCACGCCCTCAAAATTATTCCGCCAGCGTGAAAGCCGCGGATCGTCAAAAGGCACGGCGTCCACTCCGTACTCTTCCATCAGAGGATGCGGACGGCCATGGGCGCGATGGATATCGAATTCTTTTTTCAAAAGCACATCCACCGCGACATTCAAAGTAAACGCGGGGCCCGAAGGTTGAGACACACCAAGCCGCCGGTCAAGGTAAAAACAGCGCGGGCAATTCAGAAACGCATCAATCTTGGATCGGCTCAACTCAAATGGCTCCGCGCTGGCGGGAGAAAATAGTTTCCTCGTGTGTCGTGTGCCGGAATAGTCAGCCATGCGAGTATTATTTATTATTGGCCTTGAATGACAATACCCTGAATCACATCTCCTTGCGCGATTTTTCTCACAACATCCATTCCAGCCACAACTTTTCCAAAAACCGTATGCCGGCCATTCAAATGCGGCTGGGGCGCGATGGTGACAATGAAGAATTGCGACCCGTTGGTGTTGGGGCCGGAATTGGCCATCGCTATTGCGCCAACATCCACCGGCAGAGAAGGCAAGGCAAAATCATACGTATAACCTGCCGCCTCGAGCTGCTGAATATCGGCAGTAGAAAGGCCGAGCGCCTTTGGATTAATTTCATCGGTGAACTGATATCCGGGGCCGCCAGTTCCCACACGAGGATCATTTGTTTTAGATAGCGGGTCTCCTCCCTGAATCATAAAATCGGCGATCACGCGATGAAACTTGGTTCCATCATAAAACTTGGACTCGGCGAGCTTCACGAAATTCGCCGCTGTCTTCGGCGCCACATTCGGATACAGCTCCAATTCAATATCGCCTTTTGTTGTTTTGATTGTCGCTTTCATAGTTTTTTGCGTAGCACTAGGAATAGACTCGGACTCGACTTTCAGCCCTTTGTTATTGTCACTGTCAATAGTTACCGCCGAATTGTCTCTGCTGGTTTTGCCACCGCTCCAGTAAAAAAGCGTCCCAACCAATAACGCCAATGCCAACACCCCAATAACTCCCGCCATTTTAAAATTCATAAATTTTTACTATTTGCTATTAGCCATCTGCTACATCAGTTTACACCAATTCATCCAATTCTTGAAGAATCTCCTCCGGAATCGGTACCGCATCCCGCGGCTTTGAGACCCCGGGATACCGCCAGGCGGTAATAATCCGCTTTCGCACGGGAGTTAGGGCCACACGAAGAATTTCAAATTTTGATTTCCTTAATTTTACATTTTGATTTTTTATTTTTGAATTTAGCTCTTGGTACATCACCCACACCTCATAGGGGTGCCTAGGAGACCCCGCAGACTGCATCACCGCCACCGTCCCCGGCGCGATTCCCTCCTCTTTTCTTTTGGGCGAGGCCACCACCCGCCGCACTCGTCCTTCAGACAAGCCATAATGCCGCATCTTCTGGACAACATGATTCGTCCATTGGTACCGGTCGTCGTTTTTGGGCAGTCGCGATTGCATAGATAATATTGCTAGGATAATCCTCATTTTTGGCCGCGAAAAGGCCTAATTCATGCTATTGACACACTAGTTCTAGTATAGTAAAATGACATCATCACGGTATGGCTGTAGAAACAGATCTAAACCACTCACAGGAGGACATTGATATGAGAAAATTGGTGGGTTGGTTCAACGAGCAGACGCCAGCTGGCAAGCGTCATTTGATGACTTACCTGTTAACGCTTCTCGCGATGGTCAGCATCTTCATGTACGCATATCTGGTCATCAAGCCGGCCGAACGGGCCGAGCGCCAGCGCGCCGCACAGATTCAGACCGTGCGGGCAGACGAGGATCTCCAATCGATTCGAGATACTGGCCCTATGGGACGAAGGTTCATCGTCCCACTCTGGAACGGCAAGATCGCGATCGCCGGTGAAACCGTCGAGGATTGCGAGCTCTACAAGAACTTCGAGTGGGAAATGCGCTCTGATGGGACCTTCGTGGTCTATCGGCGGGTGCGTTCGGCAATGCCAGGCAATGTCTTCTACGATCGCCGGGCCATCATGGAACGCCAGCTGAAGCCATACACGGTGAGCTAAGCGGCGACTCACCACGCAACCCGCTCGAAGTTTGAGCGCCCCGCCCCGACGGCTTAATTGCGTCGGGGCGTGATTCTTTAGAAATTCTTCATATTCCTTTCTCAACAAATGTTTGACGATCGTCACAAAGTTGTTAAGATAAGAATATGATTCAAAATCATACTAAGACTATCACTCGAGTCATCTTAGAAAAGATCGCTGAAGTCGGCGAAGGAGTACTTGATACTTTCTTCCCCGCAAAATATCCCGAGGCGCGGCTCTGGCGAGAACTGCTGGGAAACAAAAATCAGAAGTTCACTCGATCCTCATTTTCGACTATTTTATCGCGACTACGCGCCCAAGGACTTGTTGAGCGCCGCGGCTCAAGAAAAGAGGCACTCTGGCGCATCTCTCTCAAGGGGACTATGTATCTGCGGAAACCGGATGGTAGACCTCCAAAATCTGACGGCATCCAGCGTCTCGTTATTTTTGATATTCCAGAAAAGATGCGATCTAAGCGATACGCGATACGTGCTAATCTTATAATGAATAACTACCATCCCTTGCAGAAAAGCGTGTGGATCGGGGCAACTCCCCTATCTAATAACTTTATAGAGTTACTGGATACTCTAGAGCTAAAGTCTTATGTGCATATCTTTAGTGTCCGCGAGCGCGGGACGCTATAAACATAAAAACTTCTATCTCAACAAATATTTGACGATCGTCACATGATTGTTTAGATACTTGTTCAGCAGCGTATTTTGTTTCTCTTCCCCGTTTCCTATACGAAAAACTCTGGAGCCCCGGAGGCGCAACGTTTTTCTGTCTCTAATCTGGTTTAACGAAAGCGGATTGAGTGAATCTTCTTGCCCTTTTTCTTATTGTGTTTCTTTAGCGCAACTTTTTTCTTTTTGTTCATGACTTCATCTTACTCGGAAACTCTCTCGCAAGCCAGTCCCGAATTTGAGCGCCATCGCGTTTTAACCAATCAAGGTTTGACTCAATGCGTTCAATTGTCTGCTTGACGGCGCGCTCGGCGCCCGGGGCTTTATGTGCCCTGAAAAATCTCCGCACATCATCCGCTTTTTCTTTGGTGGTGAATCGCCCTACTGGCCTTATAAAATGCGGCAGGGCGTGTCCCCCCGCGCCGTAGCGCGATAGAATCTCTCCCCAATGCGCTTTCACATACCTCCACGCCAACTCCGTGCCTTTGTGATTCGCCCCGACAGTGCTCACCACCATCGGCGTATCTTGGGCTCTCACATGTTTCGAAAATCCATAATCGAGAGTCCGCACTAAAAGTTTCGGATCATGAAATCTTGCCAGAGCTCTTAAGAGCCGATTTTTTTCTTCGTGCAGATGTTCCTCCCGATGCCTCCACATAAACCAGGCATACTCTTTCGCCCCGCCGTGCTCTGCTACGAGCCCATAGACCACGCCGCGAATATCAGGATTCACATGCGCTCCGCCTTTTTGGATTTTTCTGAAAAGTTCATTGGCTTTCCTGATTGTCGCAGCATCCCCCGCTAAACCAAAACTATAGAGCGCGAGCGGCCGCAGTAGCGTATCAGTATGGCTTTCGTTCTTTTTTGGCACCCAACCCACTCGCCCCGCGACAGCAGAAAATATGTCCTTCAAGTAAACCCGATATTGGTGGAAAAACTTTTCGTCCGCTAAAACTGATTCAAGCCGCCCCAAGCTTGCCGCCAAATCAACCCAAACTGTGTAATCGGTTTCGTTTTTATAGGCCCTCGCAAGCGCGAGAGCTTTGTCTGCCGCTAACTCCCCTGTTTCGGCGAGAGCAAACGCATCGCTTTGGATTGATAGGCGGTCACGCGCAGATAGCGTTTTTTTTATGACCGCCTCTTGCAGTTCGGCTAAAAGTCGCGCCGGGTAATCCACACGGTAAACTCCGGAGGCGCCCGCGTTAAAAGAAACCCACTCATGCGGTTTTAGACGCAACGGAACCAATTGTGATTTTCGGCCAAGCAGAAGCCACGCACTTTTGTTTTTGGTCTCGCGCCGATAGTTGATCGGTACACGCCAGATTGTATCATCTCTCATTTTCGCGCGGTGCCTGGGACTCGAGAAAAATCGCCGCTGACGTAACAGAATCCCCTTTTTGGTTTCCGAGACACGAATCAATGGATACCCGGACCTGGCTGTCCAGTTTTGCATAATCTGGGCAACGGGTTTCCCCGAAACGTGTTCGAATGCACGCCAGAGGTCAACTGTTGAGGCATTCGCATACTGATGTTTTTTCAGATAATGGCGCAGGCCGTCGCAAAATGCTTTTTCTCCGAGATAGTCAGCAAGCATCCGGATCACCGAAGCGCCCTTGGAATAACTTACCGCATCAAAGATCTCGCTGATCTCGGAGGGGTGCCCGACTTCAATCTCAATCGGATGCGTGTTAGCAAGAGCGTCCAGAGACAGCGCCGTCCCCAAGTCGAAGTAAACAAATTGCGTCCAGACATCCCACTTGTGGAAAATATGATCGACGGCAAGGTATTCAATGTACGAAGCGAATCCCTCGTTAAGCCAGAGATGCGTCCACCAAGACATCGTGACTAAATTACCGAACCATTGATGCGCGATCTCATGAGCGATTACAAGAGCCACCCACTGTTTATTGGCGGTGGAGGAATGATTTTTGTCGAATAAAATAGCTGTCTCGCGGTAGGTAATCGCGCCCCAATTTTCCATGGCGCCGGCGGAAAAATCCGGCACCGCGATCATATCCAGAACCGGCAAAGGATACTTTATAGCGAAATATTTTTCGTAAAACTCCAGAACTCTGACGCCGACATCAAGCGCGAATGCGGCCTGTTTCTTTTTTCCAGGTGTTACAAAAACCCTCACCGATGTTCCCTCTTTTGTCTTTTTCTCAACGTATTCGAATTTGCCCACAATAAATGCCAAAAGATATGTAGACATTCTGGGTGTCGGCTCAAACTTGACAACTTCAACACCGGCGTCATGTTCGCGCACCTCCACCGGAATCGTGTTTGATATCGCCGTATGACCCTTGGGAATCATCAAGGTTACATCGAAGACCGCCTTTGCCGCTGGCTCGTCCACGCAAGGAAAAGCTCGCCTAGCGTCAGTCGATTCAAACTGGGTGACTGCCATATGATGCTCTTTTCCGCCGATATCATAGCGGCTCCGATAAAACCCGCGCATTCTGTTATTCAGCGTTCCATGAAATGCAAGGCGCAACTCGCCCTTACCTACGGGGATCGGGTGCGGGAAAACAAAAGAAACCCGCTCGGTTCTTTTGTCGTAGGAGATTTTTACCGCCTTTTGCCGTTCACTTTCGCAAACAATCTCGGCGAGCTCGATTTTAAGCTCGTCTGCATGCAGCGAGATAAGGCGCGTCGACTTCAACAGGGAAAACTCTACGGTTTCCTCGCCGCGAAAAGTGAATTTCTCTAAGTTCGGATGTAGCATGATTTTATAGCGCATCGGTCTGAAGTGCGTCGGCAAACGGACAGATTTTGTTTGTTTTTTATTTTTCATAGTCACTTTTCCAGTTTAAGAGAGTTCTTCTTTAGCCATGCCGCAATAGTATTAATATCGAGCCCCTCTTGGACAACATGAAGGGTAAAAGCTTCTACGGCACCTTCTTCAGGTACAACTTTATAACCATTATTCTCGAGAAATACCGAGGCGGTCGTTACCCCGGTTCGTTTATTCCCGTCTATAAACGGGTGATTCATAACAATGCTTCGCATATACACCGCCGCTTTTTGGAAAACTCCCGGATATAATTCCTGGCCAAAAGCTTTTTGTTTTGGTAAAGCGACCGCACCCAAAACAGCGTTTTGATCTCTCAAGCCATGCGTGCCGCCTGTCTCGTCAATCACCATTGAGTGGATGAGAAGAATCTGTTCACTAGTTAAGTACTTCACTTATTTACGCCCCAAGGCCTCCAGGTCTTTGCGATACCGGTTAATAAAATTGAAAGTGAGCTTCGCTATCTTCGCATCAGCGCCTGAAAGCTTGCCAGCAGAACTGATAGACACCACTTTCTTCACTCTATCAATTCCAACATAGACCTCATCCCCAATCTTGAGACCGAGCTCTTTGAGCGATTTCTTTGGTATGGTGACAGCCGCCGAAGAGCCTACTTTGAGCAGTTTTTGTGTCATATGAGCAATTATAACGTTATTATAATATGCGTCAATAGCGACCGGCTAATAATTCTTTATTTCCACGCCGTCATCACTTTATGCTCTGCCATATTAAATATGCCACACTTCTTACCCTTCGACTCTACTCAGTATTGCGAAATGTCACTTGCCGTGACACTTTTTGATATGCGATACTAATAGGAAACTATACTCCTAATTTTAATTTTGGCCACTTCTCCAACCACTTTTTCTTATTCATTCTTTCAACAACAACATTTATAACATTGCCTTCGTCAATAAAAGCTTGACTTGGCCTGACAATCAAATTAACCAAATCTTCTATTCCATACGGAGCCATCAACTTTAACTTTCCATTTTCCGTTTTTACGCCAATACATGTTGCTGTCTCTGGCCACTTTGAAACAGCATCTTCAGAAGAAGTGTACGGTGGTGGCTTGATCGTATACCATTTGTGAGCATACGCTTCGTTCACTACTTCCCAATTCAAACCAGTTTTTGTCTTAAGCTCTTCAGATAACTTCTCGTCAGTGTTTTCATTACTACCATTTGGGTCAAAGTAGACTAAATCAATGTCGTTGGTATCAACTTTTTCCTTCTGGTATCCGTGCATATAATCCCAAACTTTATTTCTCACAAAACCAGCCCCTATTAACCAATCCGGTAAAGCCAGTTTTTCGGCAATATCCATCATCCACCTATCTTCCCTGATTAGGTTAAGAATATCTTGTTCGGTCATATTATCTCCCATGACACTTTTTATACTTTTTCCCACTACCGCATGGACACGGGTCGTTCCTGCCAGGTTCTTTTTTGCCGGGAGTGACTGTGACAACATTCGGTCGCGATTGATTGGCAGATTCATTTTTCGCCGAACTGAAAACGAGATTTGGCGCCAGCGACTGTCGTGAGCCGCTACTTGTTACATGTTGCGTACTGCTTGTCGCTTGTCCCTTGTCACTTGTCCCTATTCGTAAGATTGACTGAATCGCATACTGCCTAATAGTATCTTGAAGCCCGCGAAAAAGTCGCAGTGATTCATTTTTATATTCCACCAACGGGTCGCGCTGGCCGTAGGAGCGAAGTCGCACCGAATCGCGCAGATGATCCATCTGATCCAGATGATCCATCCAAAAGAGATCAATGGTTTGGAGCATGACGACGCGCTCGGCGTCATGCAGTACCGGACCCAAATCAGTTTCTTTCTTTTGATAAGCGGCCTCCAAAACTTCGGCGACGACTTCATCCGCCATCTCGCGGGCTGACTCAAATCCCAGATTCTTTGCCGAGTCCAGTTTGCCAATTGACTCGGGACTTACATCCGGAACCAGCGCTCCCAGGAACTTTTTTAACTCTTCAATCCCCTCTTCCACTGTGTCTGCGGCAAAGTGGGACTCCGCGATAACTTTGGATTCATCGCGAATCATTCCCAAAACCAGCTCGCGCAGTGATTCAGACGCGGCGGCTGACTCTAGAATATTCGCGCGCATCTTGTAAATGGCTTCGCGTTGCTTATTCATGACATCGTCGTAGTCAAGAACGTGTTTCCGGGCGTCAAAATGGAACCCCTCAATTTTGGCTTGGGCGGCCTCAATCGCTTTTGAGACTATTGAGTTCTCAATCGGCTCATCTTCTGGAATGCCGAAGCTTTCCATCATGCGCTTAATTCGGTCTGACCCGAAAACGCGCATCAAATCGTCTTCAAGCGAGAGATAAAATTGGGTGAGCCCCGGATCGCCTTGACGGCCGGACCGGCCGCGCAGCTGATTATCAATCCGCCGCGCCTCATGCCGCTCGGTGCCAAAAACATGGAGGCCACCTTCACCTCGTACAACTTCAGCTTCGGCGGCCGAAGGCGGATTACCGCCCAAAATAATATCCACACCGCGACCGGCCAGGTTCGTTGCAACCGTGACAGCCCCTTTCTTCCCGGCTTGGGCAATAATCTCGGCTTCTTTTTCATGGTTCTTGGCGTTCAAAATTTCATGCGGGATGCCTTCGCGTTTGAAAATTTCGGCAAGGCGCTCGTTTTTTTCAATTGAAACTGTGCCGATCAAAACTGGCGCCCCTACCTGATTTAATCGTTTTACTTCACGAGCGAGCGCCATAAATTTCCCTTTTTCGGTGCGAAAAACAAGGTCCGCGCGGTCTTGGCGGATATTGGCGCGATGCGTCGGAATTGAAATCACATCCAGCTTATAGACTTTGTGGAACTCCTCGGCATTAGTCGCCGCAGTACCTGTCATTCCTGATAGTTTTTCATACATGCGGAAGTAATTCTGAAATGTAATGGTCGCAAGCGTCCGCGATTCTTTTTGAACCGCGACGCCTTCTTTGGCCTCCACCGCTTGGTGCAAGCCCTCCGACCAGCGGCGGCCCGGCATCAGGCGGCCGGTGAACTCATCCACGATTATGACCTCGCCGTCCTTAACCACATAGTCGCGGTCGCGTAAATACAGCGAATGAGCCCGCAACGCCTGCTCCAGATGATGCACCAATTTAATTGACTCTCCTTCGTGGCCGCCTTCGTAGAGCTTTCTACCGATTAACTGCTCCATCTTATCTATGCCCAGCTCGGTAATTTGCACCGCTTTCATTTTTTCATCAACTGTATAGTCCTCCGGCGCGTGCAGCTTTGGCACAAGGCGCGAGAATGTTTTGTAAAGCTCGCCGGATTCTTCATCTGGCGCGGAAATAATCAAAGGCGTGCGCGCCTCATCTATCAGAATGGAATCAACCTCATCAACAATCGCAAAGTGGTGCCCGCGTTGGACCTGCTCCGACGTAAAGTCGGAGCTCCAACCATCAGCCCGTTGACTGATGCGTCGGAGCTGAACCTGTTGATCCAAGCTGTAAGCCATATTGTCGCGCAGATAATCAAAACCGTATTCGTTATTTGTGCCATAGACAATGTCGGCCCTGTACGCTTCGCGTCGGGTAACAGGCCGCAAAAATTCATGCACGACTTTGAAAGCGCCGAGTGTATCACGCGCCTGATCCACCTCATCTTGTCTCTTGTCGCTTGTCTCTTGTCGCTGCCCGTGCGCTGGATCGTACAAATATGAGGCCTCATGATTCAAAATCCCCACTGTCAGCCCCAGCGCGTTATAGATTTGACCCATCCACACCGCATCGCGTCGGGAGAGATAGTCGTTGACGGTCACAACGTGCACTCCGCGCCCCGCGAGCGCATTCAGATAGCACGGCAAGGTAGCCACGAGCGTCTTGCCCTCGCCCGTCCGCATTTCCGCAATTTTCCCCTGATGCAAAGTCACGCCGCCCAGTAGCTGAACATCAAAATGGCGCTGGCCCAGGGTCCGTTTTGATGCCTCCCGCACCGCCGCAAAGGCCTCGGGAAGGATGTCATCAAGTGTGGCGCCGGTTGCGAGACGCTCCTTAAATTCGGCTGTCTTTAACTTCAGCTCTGCATCAGAAAGCGCCTCAAATGCTGGCTCCAGCCCATTCACTTCATCAACAATCGGCTCGAGCACTTTGACCGCGCGCAGATTCGCATCTCCAAAAATTTTCGAGAGTAGGGCCATAAGAACGGCTCTATTGTAGCGTAAAATTCATCAAATAAAAAGTAAGGCCGCCCGACATGAGCCGGACGGCCTAGGTTATCTGCCAATGAGACGCTGGATGACAGGGAGCTTCCCTGCTTTTCCGAATTGGTTGAGAAAACCCCGATGGCCTCGACGCTGGGTAGAGGTCAAAGTTTCTCTTTGCTTCGCAAGATGCGTGATGTAGGAACCAGTTGGCCGTCTGCGGCCGTTGATGATGAGAACTCCTGGGAACTCAAGTATACCGCGACGCCCGAGATAAATCTTTTTCGGGTTATACTCAAATCCCTGTGCGAGGATAACTGCTTTGACTTTCACTTTCACATCTTCAGGAAATTCTTCCGCCAAAGATGAGAAGCAAAGATCATCACCATAGCGCGTGTAAACGACGAGCGTCTGATCTCTCGTTACCGGCCAGAGCGGTAACTCATCCTCTTCCTCGCTCACCAGAAGAGGCACCTCCCCGCCGAGAGCTTCGACAACCTTTTCATCAAAGCGATTCATCAGCGCATTAAAGATACAGGGTGAAGACGGCGGGCCTTGCCGGAGACGACCGCGGTATGTGAGAAGTCTCGAGAAAATCCAGGCAAGATCATGCCGCCAAAGATGTCTTAGGTACTTTGATTTCTCCTGATACTGCTCGTAAGTTAGTGATCCCGAGACTGCGGCGCTCATGCGCCAAGACAGTCCGCCAAAATCAAAATGGCGCAAGAGATATCGCTCGATATGGCGCGCTGTGATACTTTCAAAAGCGCCAACAAGATCTATACACCAGCTCGAGCGGTTCTGCTGATGCGCCTCGGCGTTCCGCACAATCGAGCTTCCTGGAAGATAGGCCTGCGAGACACGCGGGAGAACCATGGGCCCATCATGTCCCACGTACTTCCCGAGATGAGAAGCGAGCTTCTGCTGAACTTTATAAAGATACGCCGCTGGCACCCAGCAAATTCGCTCCTTGTCATTCCGAACCTTAATCACTTTGCGCCAATGCGCGTCAGGCCAAGTGAGAATCTGCGCGATCCGGACAGGTGAGATGTGGAGCGCCTTCAGATACGCCGAGTGGCGTTCAACACGTTCAAGTATTGTGCTAGTGGGAGGGTCATCAGCGTGAATGACCCGTGGATATCCCGAGCCAAAATTAAGACTCAACTGTCTCCACATGGGTCATTCTCCATTTTTTTAATTTTTAAGTTGCCCCTAGAGGACAAAGGGATGGAGTGCGGATTTTGTCCGCTGGCAGAAATCCCTTGCCGCATATAGCGGCGCCTCTCCGCGGGCCGCGAGGCGGCCGGGAAGTATGTTGCGATGCGCTACCCTCGTAGCGCTATGACTAAAATCCAGCTCGCTTTGCGCTTTTTCGCCATCTGCCATGCCTCCGGGCGGAGTGTCGAGCGAGCGCTTGTACTATAGAAGACCAAGATTTCAAAGTCAATGAGAGGAAAAATATGCAACTAATTCCTGCACTTCTTAATCTCTCCACACCTCTTTCCTTCTAACTTTCTTGGGCCTATAGATCGTCGAAAACTCTTTGAAAATGTTTCGGGTTTTATGCGAGTTATCCCGCGAGTAGCTGCAGAAAAAGACGTCAAAATTAACAAAGTTTTTTTCGGGCCAGGTATGGATTGTGAGATGCGATTCCGACACAATAATGACACCAGTAATACCGCCATCGGTAGCATTGGCGCCTGAAGGGAACTTATAAAAACGCGACGCGACAACCTTAAAGCCCGCCCGCTTTACGAGCTGTAGAATCTTACGCCTGATTGTGGAAACTTGGGTTAGATATTTGCGATCCCCGCGACAGTCATAGAGATCCGCAAGGATATGGAGCGATTTATGCATTCCCCCTTCGAGAAACATCCGTTAAAGGATAGTGCGTGCCGCGTACGATGACATTCGTTTCGCACTCCTTTATGCCAAATATTTTCGTTAAGTAACGCTTCGTCTTACCCGTATCAAAATTAGTGCACGAGTAGACATCGATCGACACAAATCGGCGCTTCGGAAATGTATGGATGCTGATATGCGATTCTTGAATCATCACAAACCCGGAATACCCTCCTGGGTCTTTCTTGTCGTTGGCTGGCGCCGCCACGACATAAGGCGTAATGAGTTTATGCATCCGAAGAAAAACCGGCAAATCATTGAGTACTTCAAAGACATACTCCATGTTTGACAATGTCTTTTCTCTACATCCGTATCCGTCGATAGTGAGATGAAGACCGAAATTCGTCGTCTTTCCAAGTTGTTTCATTTCTTCTGCGTGTTAGCGTAACAGAAAACTTTTTATTTTTCAAGTGTGGATAACTCAAGTCTTTGTCCAAACATCTAAAAATGTTTGGCGCACAAAGAGTTGACCCCAGCACTAATCTCAACATCGCACTCTCGCGTGAGAAAGAATGCAAGGCGAAGCCGCCTCGCGGCTCACCTCCCTGATGACCCAAGAATAAACTTAAAGATTAGTGCGGAGTGAAGATTTTATACCGCATCGCGTATCGCCCATTGCTCACGCTCCGCGACAAAATCTTCAAATTCCCTCATCGCGGATACGGCCACGGCCTATACTCCTTCGTCACGGATACGGCCGCGGCGGAGAAATCTTGCAAGATGCGACAGACGCATGATGCGTTTCATGCGCCGCGCCGCACGTAGCCCGCGAGAAAATAATTTTCCTTTTGATTTGGAAAGTGTGGCCTTAAGATCTTCTTCAGTGATGTCAATCGCCTCGCGGATATCGCTCCCCTCGCTGCGAACACGCACCGCGCCGTAGGACGTCGCGCCCGTCACCTCGGCAAACCAAATCTCGCCTTTCCTGTGATGAGTGGTCTCACGCCCGACTTCAATGGTAAACTGCCAGGGGTCATGCGGCTCCACCGAACCTGCAAATCTTTTCAAGGCATGCACCAGCTTCGTTTCAATATACTCTACAAGCGGCGGAGAACTCTCAACTTTTGTATAGCGAATCTGGTAATTCATAGCTCTATAGTATGACAAATAGAATAAAGAAAAAAGCCATGTGATGAAGACATTACAATGCCAGCCCTATAATATTATCGTGTTATAGGACTAGGGCTATAACTTGCAAGTTTTAAAACAGAAAAGCCGTTACGTCAAGCGCAACGGCTTTTCTCAAACCTCAAAAGGACTAGCGTCTCTTTCCTTTCTTGGCAGCTTTTCTTTTCTTTGCCATAGTTATATTTCTTTGTCGGATGTCGAGGTTACCCTCTTTCACCCGTCCATCTTTTGCGCACACCGACCATCGTATGCGCCGCTGCTCTTACCGGCAGTGTGTTGTGTTGCCTAATGACAACAAATAAATTTCGAGCAAGATTTTCAAATGATTATAGTTACATAGTACGCCAAGAAGGCAATGACTGCAACTGTGGATAAGTCGCTCGGCGTCCGTCTCTTTGAAAATCGCTCACTCGCCCCAGCGTGGCTCGCTCGCTCACTGTCCGCGCTCGCTCTCTCGCTACGGCTCGAACCATGCCCGCTCGCGCTCCCAAGTGTTTTCAAAAAGAGAACGCCTCGCTTGGATATTTGCGGCGAATATAGAAGCACTTTTAGCGCAACCTCTATTTAAAATTTTGAGATTTGCACTTTGCATTTTATTCGAACCCCACATACTGAATTTCCTCCTCGAGCAATACGCCGAACTGCCGACGCACGCGGTCTTTAATAATCCCAATGAGCATAACAACATCTTCGGCTGTGGCGCCGCCCGCATTGATGACAAAATTGCCGTGCCGCTTGGATACTTCCGCCCCTCCGACCCTATAGCCAGTAAGACCGGCGCGATCTATCAGATAACCGGCGGGTATACCCGAGACAGTCCCCGAAAGCGGGAGATCCAGAAGACGTTGGCGTAGTTTCTTTTCATTAACCCCCCGCCGCTCCCAGGCAATATTTTTAAATATGCACCCCGCTGACTTTTCACCGATCGCCTGGGCTTCTGTCCGTTTAGCGGCGTACTCACGAATCAGCGCCTGCGACTTTTCTTTACTGCCCCTGCTTAACTTTAACTTAAGCGCCAAGAGAACCCACTCGGGGCGCTCTTTAAAAACACTCGTGCGGTAGCCAAAGCGGCACTCGGCAGCCGAAAGCCAGCGCGTCTCGCCCTTGACTGTATCAAAGATCTGCGCTCTCTCTGTCACATTTTTTATTTCACCACCAAAGCATCCGGCGTTCCCGCGCACCGAGCCGCCCACTGTACCCGGGATTCCGATCGCCCACTCAATGCCGCCGTATCCCCCCGCCACTGCCTTCGCAACCAGTTGTGCCATGGGAAGCCCTGCGCCCACCGTCACGCGCTCATCCGCGCTGGTGAAATTACTATTTCTCATACGAACCACAACGCCGGGAAACCCGTTGTCCGAAACAAGAATATTTGAACCCGCGCCCAGAATAAAAAAAGGCAGGTCACGACTTTTTGCAAATGCAACTACAGACGCGACTCCTTCACCATCGGTGGCCTCGATAAAGTATCTCGCCGGGCCGCCAATTTTAAAATACGTGTACGGCGCAAGTAAAATGTTTTCTTTTATATCTGAAGTTGGATAGGACATAATATATTCTATTGGAGGGAGCCAGAGAGAGGTTCAAACTCCGCCTTGATCATACTATGAGTTCCTGCCTCTCCGGCCCCATCCAAGATGAGGTACGCCCCTACACTCATACAAAAATGCGGGAGCAAAACAATAGAAAAGCATCACCTCTATAGTATCAAACTCTCGCCGCATCGGGAAAAACTCTTGGAAACAAATAACCTCCAGAGAAGGTCTATCTTTATTAGTGGTAGAATAGACGCAGGCGATCTCCGAACTTATTCTTGAATGCCTGAAACCGCAGAAACAAAAAAGCTCAAAAAGAAAATTCTTTTGGGCATTACGAAAGCGACCTGGGGCGGCGCCCAGCGGTATTTGTTTGATCTCGCCACAAATCTGCCGCGAGAGAAGTTTGACATTATTGTGATGGCGGGAGAACCGGGCCTATTAAAAACCCGCCTTGAAGAGCGCGGCATTAGAGTGCTCGTCATCCCCGACCTCGCGCGCGATGTGCGTTTTTGGAAAGAATGGCGAGCGTTTAGGTGGATTTTTAAGACTATCCGAGAGGAGCGACCCGATATTCTGCACTTAAATAGCCCTAAAATTAGCGGCCTGGGAGCACTGGCCGGACGGCTTCTGGGCGTCCCGCGAATTGTCACGACAGTCCACGGCTGGACATTTTTTGAGGACCGCGGAGCGCCACAAAAAGCGGCGATCGCATTTTTATCCTGGGTCATCGCCGCACTCGCCCACCGCGTTATTCTGATCACCCGGCGAGATTATAAAACGTCCCTAAAATTCCCATTTATCGCGCGGAGAAAATTTGATCTGATCCATAACGGCGTTCCACCACTCCACGACAACATTGCCCGCGAGACGGCGCGAGGAATACTGCGATCACATCTTGGTCAAAGCCGCGGCTCGCTTCTGGCGCATGACTCCGTCTGGATCGGCGCCATCGGCGAGTTAACAGCGAACAAAGACTTTCCGATGCTAATTCGCGCGATGCGCGCTCTACCCCCGGAAGTTTCCCTGATCATTATTGGAGAGGGAGAAGAAAGATTGCAACTTGCTTCTCTGATTAAAAATGTCAAAGCCGAAAGTCAAATTTTTCTGGCGGGATTCATCCCTGATGCGGCGGCACTCCTGCCGGCATTTGATATTCTCGCTCTCACCTCGCGGAAAGAAGGTCTCCCGTATGTCCTGCTTGAAGCGGGACTTGCGCACTTGGCTGTGGCGGCAACTGACGTCGGCGGAGTGCCGGATATTGTGAGCGACAAGAAAACTGGTTTACTGGCGCCGGCGGGGAAGCACAAGATTTTTGCTGATGCTCTTCAGACTCTTATCCGAGACCCGAAAACCCGACACCTGCTTGCGGCAAACTTGCACGCTACAGTCAAACGTGACTTCTCTCTCGCTGTTATGCTAGAAAAGACACGGGAGGCCTATTTATGAAAACCAAGATTTTAATCATCGGCGATATACTTCTCCTCTACTTCGCTCTGTGGGCGGGGTTATTTTTGCGTTACTACCCGGATGAAATCAATCCGCCGCTCGCGCAACACTGGGTCCCGTTCAGCATTGTCTTTGCTTTCTGGCTGATACTTCTCGGCGCATTCGGTCTCTATGATCTGCGGTTCATCAAAAATAGCCGCCGCTTCTTGATGCGCCTGCTGCAAGTAACAACCGCCAATATCATCGCCGCAATTTTGATTTTCTATTTCATCCCCTACTTTGACATCGAGCCGCGCCGCAATCTTCTGATTATCGCAACCGTGGCAACATTTTTGCTGTTTATCTGGAGGTACCTCTTCAACCTTTTTATTGCGCGGACGCCGGCAACGCGGGTGTTATTTTTCGGAGCCACGCCCGACACCACTCTGCTTTCGGACTATCTAATCAAAAACCCGCAGATAGGATATAAGCCGGTCGGGTTCCTTATAAGAGATGCGGGCAACGCGGGCGCATCGCCGCTGCCGCATTTTGTGTTTGATGAACGGACTTTTCTGCATATCGTCCGCGACCGCCAGATCCATACGGTTGTGATCTCCCCGGACATGAAAGCGGACCAGGCGATTGTCAACGCGCTTTTTAAAGTCATCCCGCTGGGAGTCGCCATTGTGGAATTCCCGGCTTTGCACGAGATGGTCACGGGTAAAATCCCGCTCTCGCTGATTAATGAAATGTGGTTTTTGGAGAACCTAATCGGGCAGAGAAAGCCCCACTATGACTTTGTTAAGCGTCTCTTTGATTTTTTGCTGGCGCTTGGCTTTGGGGCTCTGCTTCTGGCTGTTTTACCCTTAGTTATGCTGGGAATCGTTCTGACGCGCCCCAGCGACCTCTGGCGCCATACGGAGCGGCGGGCGCGCCCGGGCGACGGCGTGATTTTCTTCCGTCAAAAGCGCGTGGGTAAAGACGGAACTCCGTTTGACTTTGTGAAAATCAGAAGTCAGCAGCTGGGAGCGGAAAAAATGAGCGAAGCCAAAGCGGCCAAAAGCGATGCCCGCCACTATGCTTTCGGCAGAATGATGCGCGCCATGTATCTTGACGAACTCGCCCAGACCTGGAATGTGCTCATAGGCGAAATGTCATTCGTCGGCCCGCGCCCCGAAAGACCCGAGTACGTCACGGAGCTGAAACAAAAAGTTCCGTTCTATGAGATGCGCCTGATTGTGCGCCCCGGTATCACCGGCTGGGCCCAGGTTAATATGGAAAATGACGCCTCGGTGGAAGATGCGCCGGAAAAAATGCAGTACGACCTCTACTACATCAAAAACCGGTCCTTCACACTAGACCTCCTGATACTGATGCGGACAATTTTTGCGATTCTGGGGAGAAAAGGGCGTTAAATCTCCGGAGCCAGGTTCAACTCGGCTTTTTTGATTTCACTCTTCGCGCCACCCATTCGGCGTCATGCACGCTGACGTCCTCTAGGGTGAGTCCCTGCGCAGCCAAGAGTTTTTTGTTAAATTCGCGATCGCACTGTAAAAGCGAGGATTCAGCGCGTAAGCCGATTTTATCCAGATGGCCAATCAACGCATCCAGGTCTTTGGGAAAGCAATACCCGCCGAATCCGCGATAGCCGCCATGCAAAACATCCAGATGCGAATCGCCAATGCGGAAGTCAGCCGACATCCCGAGACGTACATTTTCATAATCCACGCCCATCTTTTCCGCAAGCCGCGCCAATAGATTGGCGAAGTTGACTTTGCGCGCAAAATGGACGTTCCGGGCATATTTGATAATTTCCGCCTCGGTGGCAGTAATCCCGATTCTTCGATACGTCCCTACGCCCCAAGGAGACATGAAAGCCGCTTTGGGTAAGAGGCCAAGGACGATGGCGGCGACATCTTGGCTTTTTTGGGTGAAGCCCACAATTTGCGAATCGGGCCGGATGAAATCCTCCCAAGCAGTACGTTCCGTCAGATTTTCCGGATTAAAAAGAAACTTGTGCCGCGGATAGATTTTCTGGAACTCGGCGGTGGTTCCCGGCGGAACGGTGGACTTGATGACAATGATTTTAGCGCCTTTGATTGATGCGAGAGCGGCTTTCACGTGACCTAAATCGCAAGACCCGGTTTTGGATCGCGGCGTCGGGACACAAATGAAAATGACGTCGGCTTTATTGACATCATCCTGCATCCCTTTAGTCTGGTTTGTGTCCCGCAGAAACAAATCCTTCCCCCGAACGTATTGCTTCCGCTCCACGAAGTATCGCGCCAATGGAGTGCCAACCATGCCGACACCCACAACTCCAACAGAGAATCGCGACTTCATGCTAATACCAACTCCGTTTTAGAGAGTTCAGTTTCTGGTCACTGCGGTATTTTACCCCGTTAGAACGCCGCCGACTCCTGTCGCATTACAGACAGAGAGAACCGAAAGAGAAAGTCATGCCCTAGACGGCTGGTCGCGAAACGTCCGTTCTAACGGGGTTTGCCCGAATCAACCTCTTTGATGAACTTTTCCACTTCACCCTGGAGCAGAGAATTTAGTTCGGCGGCCCGGCGCGCTGCCGCTTTCGCTCCTTCTTTATCACCCAACGCCGCCAGAATTGCAGCATAGCGCGCATATAATTCCGCGTCCGGAGGATTTTGCTGAATGGCATTTTCAATTAATTGCTTGATGGCCCCGAGGTCGTTCGCCCGCAGATAGATATTGATCAGCCGCTCGCGAGTATCTTTATCAGGGTTAGGTGCCAAGCGCAGGTATTCGGAGGCCTCGGCAACAGCGAACTCGTTACTACCCGCGAGTGCTCCCACAATGGCGGCGTTTAAGTGCGCACTGGGAAATGATGGATCAAGCACTATCACCTGCTTCATCAGATCCACCGCCCCTTGCCCATCTCCGCTTTGCAACTTGGCATTGGCGAGCTCAAAATAAATCGGTTGCTTGGTTGATGAGAGCGCGATAGCGCGCTGGAGCAAATCAACGGCTTGGCCGGCATAGTCAGGATTTGTGGAAGCGAGGGCATTATAGAACGATGCCAAGAGCAAAAGATGCTTCACATCAACTGCCGAAGAGGCCGTCAAGACTTCTAGCTGCTTCAGTGTAAAATCGGAAAATGCTTTGATCTCCTCGGGACTACCGCGATTTGTAGCGCCCAGAACATTCCGCGCGAGCGAACTCAACTGCTCCCGCGCTTCTCCGCTGCCAAACGTTCCATAATCAATCACGTTCTGAAAATTTGTTTGAATCGCTTTCACGCTTGCGCTTTGGTTTGCGGATTGCAGGGCAACAATCAGTTGCTGTGAAGCGAGAATCGGCCGAAGATTTAAGAAGTAGAGGGCAAAAATTATGACGACTCCCGCAAGCCCGCTCGCGCCCAGCGCCGTCTCTTTCCTAAAAAGCGCCTCGTGTCCAGCATTTTTCTCCGCGGCTTCTGCGTGCGCAAGATAATCGGTGAATCCAAGCGTCAAGAAAAGTAGAAAATATGATTGGAAATTATCAAAGACGAACAGATTCTGGAAAAAATATACTCCGAATAGCCCCGCGAGAATGCCAGCTTCGTAGAATGACAGACGCTGACTTTTCCAAGCGCGCCAGATGTTCTGGAGACCGAAGAATAGCATGGCGAGATAGGCCGCCAGACCCAAGAGCCCCGCATGAATTGTCCAGTCCAAAAATACGTTATGCGACCGATCAAACCACGGCTCGCTTGACCAGAGTTTTGGGTTATAGAACTTATTAAATACCAAATAAAAGTTTTCCTGCCCCCAGCCAAGAATCGGCCGCTCTTTGACGCCTTCCCAAGCCATCTTCCAAATAAGAAAACGGGACTGCACCGTTCGTTCTTCTGCCGAAATGGTAGCGAATCGTCCGAGGATGGGACTAGATGTAACGAACCTTGAATTGCGGAACGCAATAAATGATCCAATTAAAACAGCGCCAACCACCAAAGCAATTAACGCGAGGCGGCGTAGCGCCGCCTCGCGTCTTTCCGCGGGTTTGCGCGCTGCGAAATAGACTGCCAACAATCCCGCCACCGCAACCATGGCTAAAATCACCCCGCGGGTTGCCGTCAGATAGATAATATAAAGCTCAAAAAAAATTACTCCAGTTGCAGACCAACGTAGCCATTGCTGACGCTCGCGCCAGAGAAAAAAGAGTAAAAAAAACACATGGAACATCAGATACGAGGCCAAGTAGGCAGGATTTCCGATTGTCCCGTCAACGCGCACTCCGCCTTGCAAAGACTGCGTGTAGCCCAATTTTTGCAACAGCGCCGTGTACGAGACGACCACACTGACAGCTGTTGATGCATAAAAATATATCTTCCAATCTGAAAGCTTCTTGAATAGTGATGAGGCCATAAGAAAGAAAAGGACCAGGTGCAAGATTGCCAGAAGCCCCTCCATTCTTTCGTAATTTGACCAAAAACTGCGATAGGGGTTTGCGCCGAGAATATCGGCAAGCGTCACAATAAATAAGAAAATCAGAACACTTTTGACAAGCGGAGTCAGCCGCGGACGATAGTTGGAAGAAAGGACTAAAAGTCCTACCCAGCCAATCGCGAGAATTTCAAGAATTATCCGAAAACCGAAATTCCTGCCCGTGATGAATGGGAAGAGCATAGAAGAGGAAATGTAGAGCGGCAGCGGCAACAGCAGAAAGAGACCCCATTTAACCGCCGCAGAAAGACGTTGGTTCAGCACATAGCTTTGCATGACATCCCTAATCGTAACGAACAATCGAATGAATAGCAACCGATACCGCTACATCAAAATCTGGCATTTTCGCTGGATGCCAGAATGGCTTTTTGATTTGGCGCAATGTCTCGCTGGTTAGCAGATACTCGTCGTTGCAAAGCCAATTTAGGAAAATCTAAAACGTCGAAATATTTTTTGCCGAGCACCTTGCCAAATAACTTGCAAAAGCTTTTTATCATAGTCCGTAAAACTGACTAAATCTTTCCATCCAAACTCCCACCCCGGCAAGATTATCTTCAAGGCTTTTGCGAATGGCGGATTTAACAAAACTCCGACAAGCAGTGTCTCCATGGCGGCTCCATAGACGCCAAAAAGTTTCATGAGACCAATACCTATAAGCGTGACTATGATAATGCGCAATATTGTCAGCATGAATAAAATCCGCTGCTGCTTCATCGCGTAAAAAGCCGGCTGCACAACTGCACGAAAACCGAACCAAGGCATACCGATAAGAAGAATATAGAAAAGTGGAAGTGAGGGTATGTATTTGGGAAAAAGAACATAGACAATAATTGGCGCTGCGATGGCACTCACAACGGCAAGTGCGAGAAAGGCGAAAGTCGCATACTTTGTCGCACGATTTATATGACTCTTAAGACGTTTAAGATCTTCTGAAAATCGTGGCAGGACTGGAGTTAAAATATCGCGGATCGGAAAAAGAGTAAGTGTATAGGCGTACAATTTTTGAGCGACGGCAAATAGCGCGACGGCTTCAGTCCCCACCAGCCAACGAATCAAAAAGGGACGAATGTTACTGCCGGAATTGCTGGCAAAATCATCCAAGAGCGCCCACTTGCCGTGATGCAAAAAAAGATCGTTTGCCGTCTCCTTGATTTCGGCAAAATTCAAAATCTTTAAGAGTCCTTGTCGCCGGTAGCCGATGAGCGCAATCAGAACCGGAATTGCAACAGCGCCGACTAAACTCCAAAGCGCGCCACTAACTCCAAAGCTACTAAACCAGAAAAAGCCGCCCATTACGACTAGACGTGAAATATCGCGCAGGACCCGAAACGCGGTCGCCCAGCCAAAATCAAGAAGTATTTGAAATTTTAATTTAAACATCGTCTCCAGTGGAGCCAGCAAGAATATAAAAGATACCATAGCTAGATAACCGCTACCAACAGGAAACCAAGAACGAAGAAGGTCGCTACCAAAAAAGAAAATCGCCCAAAGTATAATCCCCGTAAGCGTAAGGAAATAAACATAGAAACTGAACATAGATTTAGCTTTCGCTTCATTTGTCGCTAAATTCTGGGATACATCGTTCACAACAACATTCTCTAATCCTGAAAGAAAAAAACCGGTTGAAAAGTTATATGCCGCGAGCGCTAATTGATATAGACCAAATTCGAAAATTGTCAGAAGTCGCAGCAAGAGAACCGCGATCCCCGCATCCAAAAACCGGAGGGACATATTCCCTGCGGCCGATATTGCAATTCCCCGCGCAACCACCCCACGGGTATTTCTCATTTCTGTATTCCCATCCATGCCGCCTATTATCGAGCAACCTACTCGGAGCCACTTTTTCAGTCTGGAAAATCCTCCAGAGGAAAAACTATCTAGAACCTATCTCAAAAACAAACTACGACCACGGCCAATTGAGCGCTTCAGGAGGAATTATTGCATCTGCCTCAATGCGCGTTTTTGCTATACGCCCCACTATATCCCCTATCCGACTTGGCTTAATTCCAGTGCCGGGCCCCTTCACAGTAAGCATCTCGCGCGTCATCACTGTGCCCACCGGGATGGCTACCTTGCTGGCGATACTTTTGGCGAGCTTTTCGCGAAGGGGCAAAAGCTCGTCATACATTATTTTCCTACCAATACCCTTGATCTTTTCTATTGCGCGAATCACCCTAACCAACTCGCTAAATTCGCGAGGTTCCAAAGACGCGGCGTGATCCGAGCCCTTCATTGTCTTATCCAACGTCAGGTGACGCTCAACAATGACCGCGCCCATTGCTACTGCCGTCAATGAAGGAAGGAGCCCAACTTCATGGCCAGAATACCCAACGGGCAAAGGACGAAAACGATCCACCAGCACATTCATGAAATTTATATTGAGCTTTTCATCCGGGCAAGGATAGAGCGAGACGCAATGAAAAAGTATCAGTCGTGAATTATGACGCAAAATTGCATGCACGGCATCATCAATTTCTCCAGTCGTCGACATTCCCGTTGAGAGCAGAACGGGTTTATTTTTTTTAGCGACGTACTCCAAGAGAGGAATGTTAATAACGTCAGCCGAGGGAATCTTGTACGCATCAATCCCGAAGGCCTCCATAAAATCGGCGCTCTTGGGATCCCATACGCTCGCAAAGAAAAGAACCCCCTTTCCATCAGCGTACGCCTTCAGTTCGCGGTACTGGTCTTCATTGAACTCCAACTTCTTCCGATGTTCGCCATAGGTGGGAGCGAAAGCATTCGGCGAAACGTAAGGTTTTTCGAGCCCCTCTTTGGTAAGAATCTCTTCAGTAGTGCGCTTCTGGAATTTGACGGCATCCGCCCCCGCGCCTTGTGCGGCGTCAATCAGACGCTTGGCAATTTCCACCTCGCCGTTATGGTTAATCCCCACTTCGGCAATCACAAAAACTGGCTCACCCGGGCCGACATACTGCTCTCCAATTTTAACTTTATTGGGAAGCTCCAACAGGATTCGTTTTAATCGTTCCAAAAACGTCATATCTCTTAAATCTAAGATAACAGGATACGCCAATATCTGCAAAAGTCCATGGAATAACTCGTTTAATACAACTTATAAGTAGGTACCTTTGACTCGTTTTTTATCACATCACCTTGACAAAAGTAAATAGTTAGAGTACTATTCAGATGCTTTTACTGGCAGAACGAGGTTTCTCACTCAACAACCAAACCGAGGGAGGCAAGGTACCACCACTGGAAAAGCGACTGCTCTTTGTCATAAAGGACATTAGGAGTTTCCAAACCAAACTGCTTTACCCGTCTCACAGTGACGAGAAAGGAGGCCCGAGGTGGCCACCAAGGAAGCATACGATGTTTGGGCAGTAGTAAAGGATCCCGGCGGTACGAATGGCGTCCTGCCCGTTGTGGATGTTCTAAGGGCGCCTGTCAGCCGGGGTGGCATGGGACTGAAGGTTCTCACCGTCGCCAACGGCAAGGCGGTGGAGCTTCTCAAGGGAAAGGAGGGTGTAGAGGCCTATGATTCGCCCGATCGGATTCTTGCCGCACACGACCTACCGAAGATGCTCGTGACGAGCATGTGCTCCAAGGGTGGAGTGGGGCGCGACCTCGTGCCGCTCCTCCGCAACCGAGGCATCCCAACCATCGCACTACAGGATTTCTGGGGGGTCCGACTCCAGAACGACTGGGCAGACGCCAAGTTCTGGCCGGATGCGATCTGTGTCAACGATGAAGTCGGTGCCAAGATCGTCAGGTCCGCCTGGGCGGATTATGACAGCCGGCGCATCAAGGTGACCGGCTACCCGGCGCAGGACAAGCTCGCCAGCCTCGACATCGAACGGGTAGCGACAAACGTCCGCGACACTCTTGGCATCGGGGATGACAAGAGTGTCGTCGTCTACGGCGGCCACTACAACGACGGCAAGATCAAGAAGTCGGGTGAGACGCTCTGCGAGATCGTCGAGGCCCTGAACGCCATCAGCCGGAGCGTCTACTTCATTCCTCGTGCGCACCCACGGATGAAGGACAATGCCCCCGAAGAGCTGCCGAAGTGGGAATATGCACTCAAGCGCTTCAACGCTGGAGTGCTTATCACTGACACCTCGTACAAGGACATGACACCTCTCCTCGCCCTCGTGTCAGCGAACCGCGGCGTCATCGCTTCGGTGTTCTCGACTGTGCTGGTGGATGCCGCCGCGCTCGGCTGCGGCAATAACATCTCGATCCTCTACCCCGAGGCCGGAATGGCGTGCTTCGACGAGGAGATGGGCGGCAGCTTGAAGGAGTTCCCGCTCGTCGACCTCGGCTGCACGGCCAAGGCCACCAACCGCAAGGAGCTCATAGAACTCCTCCGCCGCGCATTCTCGGGAGGCTTAGGCTTCGAGTCGAAGCAAGCTGCCACCTTCAAGCTCGACGGCCAGAACGCCGCGCGGGCCGCCAAGGAGGCCGTGACGCTCATCAAGTGGTAGCGGCAACTACCCACATCCACATCAGGAGACGCGGATGCCCGCACACGACACCTCCCTAGAGGGAGGTGTCTTTTATTATCCGGATTCTTTTAGCTTCCAGAATCCTCACTCTTACTTTTGCATCCAATACTCATACTTCTCCCAATCCTCCAGCGTGTTGATGCCACTGTAAGGATACTGCTCAAGCACCAGCGGAATTGCTTTTGATCCGGTCATCTGCTTCTTTTCCGCAAGAGTTCTATGCCACATAACATCCGCCACCCCAACATGTTCATACGCTTTGGGTAATTTCTGGCGCGGGAGATTGAAAGACTCCTGAACTTCGTAAATCGGCAAGAGCGGCTCCAGAATCCCATCATCTCCGATTTTGTACATTTTATATGGAGTCTGGTCCGGTTCCTTCACCGTCCGCACGGAATCTGCTTCGGGATGCCGAGCAAGAAGTTCAATTGCCAGATCAATGTGTTCACTCTTGCGCAAGGGATGTGTCGGTCGGAGCTGGACTACGATATCCGGCGCATATTGTTCATGGTCCCATAGCCATTCCAGCGCATGGACGAATACCGGAAAATCGGTGACTGTGTCTCCCGCAAGTTCTGCGGGACGCAGAAAAGGCGCTTCCGCGCCATATTCTTTTGCGACTGCGGCGATCTCTTCGTCATCGGTAGAAACAACCAGGCGATCAATGTATTTGGACGCTCTACCCTGCAGAATGGTATAGGCAAGGAGTGGCTTTCCAAGAAGCTCCTTGATATTTTTGCGTGGCACGCGCTTGGAGCCGCCGCGCGCAAGAATTAATGCAAAGACGTTATAGTCCTGAATCATGGCATTAACTGTACTTTATCGAAGGGAGAGCTTCATTACATCAATGCCTTGCGCGTCCAGAATGAGGTTGGCCAGATCACGGATGGCGCCGTCTCCTCCCCGGCGCGGCGCAATGTAATGCACGATCTTTTTTATGACGTCTTCCGCCTGTTGGGGCGCGGCGGCAAGCCCGACTTTTTGCAGAATCTGATAATCGGAGAGATCATCACCCATGTACGCGCACTCAGGCCATGAGAGGTCCACCTTTTTTAGCCATTGATCAACCGATTCAACCTTCGCTTTTCCCTGCGGACCGGAAAAAATCTCCACTGGCGGCCACTTCCCTTCTTTTACCGAAGGCAGAGCGTTCAACTTATCTCCAATCATCTCAACAAATCCGGGCGTTCCCCCACTCACGAACGCGATGCGAATATTGGCGGCGCGTAAAAGAGAAATCCCCTGCCCATCAATATGGCTTCGCTCCTTCAAGACCTCGCCCCGTTTAGGATCAACAAAGACGCGGCCCGTAAAAAAAACGCCGTCCGCGTCGAGCACGACCGCCTTAATTTTTCTTGCCATTTCCCCAAGGTTCATTTCGCTCATTTTTAATGATGCCTGCTAACTAATTTTTCAATCTCTTTCTGATGGTCTTGGTACCATTCGTAGGTTTTTTTAATTCCTTCACGGAGCGTATAACGCGGCTGCCAGCCAAGCACTTGCCGAGCCTTTTCCTGGGAAAGCGCCTCGTGCTCTTTTCGGGTTGTCTCGGGAGTTCCGGTAATTTTCGGCGACATTTTTTTACCTGAAACCTCAATAACAGTTTCTACAAGTTCAAGTACCGACGGCGATGAGTCGCTTGTGATATTAAAAGCCTGCCCGCTTACTTCCGGCCGGTGCGCCTCCTCGGCAAGGCGAATATACCCTTGAACCGTATCTTCAACATAGAGATATGACTTCCGCGGCGTGCCGTCGGATTTGATAATTGGCTCCTCGCCTTTCAAGACCGACAAAATAGTGCTGGGCACAATGTGCGTTAAGTGAAAATCCGCTCCGCCAAAGGTATTGGTTTGGCGGCAGGCGACCGCGTGCATTTTTAACGATTTCGCGTATGAACGAGTAATAATATCTGTACAGGCCTTCGAGGCGGCGTATGGATGGCTGCCGTTTAAGGGAGCAGTCTCGACAAAGGGATACTCCTTTTGTTCGCCATATGCGGTATTGCTTGAAGAAACTAACACGCGTTCCACTCCCGCTTTTTTGGCCGCCTCCAAGACCGACCATGTGCCTCGCACATTCACTTCAAATGTCATCTGCGCGGAAGACTCTCCCACTTCAATCATTGATTGACCGGCGAGATGAAAACAAACGCTAACGCCGTGTTTTCTGAATGCGTCCTCAAGATTTTTGGGGTCCAAAATATCGCCCTTGATGAGAGTAATTTTTTCTTTTAACCCCGGGTGGAGTGGCAAAGCGCCATCCCCGCTTAAATCGTAGCCGATTACTTTCGCCCCCGCTTCACACAAACATTCCGCCAGCCAGCATCCAATAAAACCGGTTAGACCGGTGATAAGGACGTTTTGATCTTTCCAAAATCCAGAAGACATAATATCTGAAATTATTTACCCTATTAGAAATCCGCACTCACCTGGTTTGATCTCGGTCTAAGAAAAAAACGGATTTCTAATGGAGTTTACTCTAACTCCTTAATATAACCCCTCCAAGGGTATCTTGGTTTCTTAATTCTGCTCCATTTCTACATAATTACCAAAGTAATAATACCTTACCAAAAGAAAAAAGTTACAAGCAATAAAAGTGCCTATGGCTCCTTATAGCATAGGCGCAATTTATAAAGCGGCGGGTCTCACGGCATAGTTTTAAGTCTTAAACGTCCTCCTAAACGCTCGCCTCCTCATGGCACGAGCCGTGATTTGTTTGGCGTTAAGCAGGTCTTCAGGGGTACACGGAAGCATCACACCCTGTCTTTGGAGATAGTTGTAGCGAAACTTCTCCCCCAAAAGCAGGTGGTAAGCGAAACAAGTGGTCGTCCTTGTATCTATCAGTCCAGCCACCGGTTTACGCGACATTCGCACCGCTTCTATGAAGTCAAAGTTGAAAGCAAACTCCGCATCAGGTGGCCGTTCCGTATCGACAAGCAAGTTGGGACCGTCCACAAACACAAACTCATAATCTTTAGCCGGTATGTCTTTGTATCCGCTACCCCTGAAAAAGTCCCGCGTCTTCTCCACGGCTGGGCTGAGGTGGAACTCAACAACATCTTTTAGCTCTTCGGGAAAAATCTTTTTTGTCGCTCCCAGGTAATACTCATTATCCTCCATAGAGACTACCATACCGTGCCTGTTTTCTCTTAGGGCGTAGGCGAGGACAACGGTGGAAACTCCCGTGCCAAGCTCCAAAACATACTGCGGTTTGTGCTTTCTGACGTGGTTATAGAGAGCCAGGTAATCAACATAGTCACAGCCGGTTGACACTGACTTTTCCAGGTAAGGACCAACATACCGCCACATATCATGGCCTTGTACAATTCTTTTTGCCCTGCGCTCTAAGCAAAGTGCCGCGAATTGAGCTAGTTTGTTCCTCATTTTATTAGTATATCTAGTATATCAAGAAAAAAGGCCCCACGCGCGAGCGGGGGCCCCATATGTGTCCCTGCTAGGACACTGCGGGTGGATGTTCAGCTTCGTAGAGTTCAGGAGCGCCGGGGATGAACGTCGCGACGTATTCGCGTCGGAGTTCCTCCAACTTCTGATTCCCTTCCTCGGTCTGCGCCTCCGCCAGCCGGATCTCGGGCCACCTTGACTTGGGAAACCCAACGTACAGCGCAAACGTGCGCCGGAGTCCCATGATCTCCTCTCTCGACAAGGTCGACATATTCATGATCGCCTCGTCGTTGTTGGAGGGACATATGGTGTCTGGCGGGATATAGCCCCGCTGAACAGAAAGCCGGTGTAGCGCGGTCCCCTGATACGGCATGAAGATGCTGCAGGACCTTGACTGCGCTTTCGTATGACGATTCAACTCGATCGTGTCAAATACGAGATCACGCGTCTCACCGGGGAAGCCGATGATGTTGTTGACGGAGAACGGGACGCCCATGTCTGCAACCAAATTGAAAGCATCCATGAGTAGCTGGTTGGACATGTTGCGCCCCACCACCTCCCGGCGGAACTTTTCGTTGCCGTGCTCGAGACCAAAGGACATTCGGTGCAGCCCGATATCCATGAGCTGCTTGATGCGGCTTTTCTTGATCATTACCGTTTCCGGCCTCGTCTGGCACCAGAACGGCAACCGGATATCCTGATACATCTCGATGAAAGCGTCAAATTCCTCCGGAGAATACGCGAAAAACGTATCCGCCCAGAAGAACACATACTCGATGCGATACGCTTTGACGTAGTGCAGGATCTCTTCCCGAACCTTCTCCGGCTTCTTTTTTCGGAAAAACTCCTTGGTCCCAAAGAGCTCGTTTTGCGCCGGCGAGTTGCAGAACCCGCAGGTATACGGACAGCCTCGGTGCGTCTCGACCGAGAGCATCCGAAACACCTTCCCGCCCATGGGACGATAGAGCCGATGATCATCAAAGAGCGAGACGTCTGGATCGGTGGGGTTCTCGTTGATGTTGACTGGCGGGGCGAACGGATTTCGCTTAATCCCGCCGTCTTGGTGCTTTACCCAGAGCCCAGGCAAAGAAGTGTAATCTTCACCGCACTCCATCGCCCTCAAGAGAGCCGGGAGCGTCTCCTCGCCCTCGCCGATGATGCACATATCAATCTCCGGATAACGCAACGCGAGAGCGGGTGCAAAGGTGGCGAACACGCCCCCCAGCACCGTTGGGATTCGCGTTGTTTCGCGAACAGCCCGTAGAAGCGTCGTACCAAGCAGGAATGTGCTTTCGGTCGCAGTAACCGCGATAAGGTCCGGGTTGAATTCCTGGACTTTCTCCCGGAAACCGGCGAACACGTCCCCCTTGCTACTGCGCTCGATGCTCTTGAAGGGAATCACGAGGAGGTTCTCTCTCTTGATCTTGTCAGCATCAACCATGCCGAGATCGATGTCATAATCGGTCGAATCGAAAATATCTACCACCACCCCCTTATTCTTGAGAATACGGGACAACAGTGCGATAGAGGGCGGCACGAGACTTTCGTGCCGGATGTTGGGATATAACAAGAGAACTCTCATGAGATTTCTCCTCTCTGCTGTTTTGGAGAATAAGTTGTTTTATGAAAGAACGGAAAGAACGTAGATAACATTATCGCACAGAAAGCAAAAAAATCAACATACCGTTATAGGCCATAAATATTGTTACCGTACTCTCACTGGATAGGCCATAAGTCGGTTACCGTGGTCGCATATGACCATGAAGACCAGAGACGAGGTATTCGCGGAGCACTTATCCGCATGGCTTAAAGCCAAAGGAGACAAGAGACAACGTGGCGAGATTGGGAGGCACATGGTGTTTGCCACGACGTGCCACCCAAAATCAGTGTCGCGCA
>Ga0209542_10001870_pt1 | contig 48555 bp, 51 predicted proteins | sample RifCSPhighO2_01_FD_184028 | JGI IMG/M metagenome (GOLD analysis project Ga0209542, IMG submission 184028) | Soil microbial communities from Rifle, Colorado - Rifle CSP2_plank highO2_0.1 (SPAdes) (version 2) | ecosystem: Environmental > Terrestrial > Deep subsurface > Rock core/Sediment ...
TCAAAGCGAAGACTAGGGGTCAGAGACGATGGGATTCTTCTTTCAGTCCCCTAGAAGTGGGCAAAAGATGGTTCTATTCCGAACTTTGGGGGCTAGCAGAAGTGAAGACAAAGTATGGGTGGGAGACGAAGGCAATGAGAGACACACTAGGTCTCAAGAAGACTAGCAGGAAGATGGCAGAAGTATTTGAGGCGCACTGCGTAGATTCATGGGTACTGGCATCATCTGCTGTTGGGGGAACAGTGCCGGACAATACGCGGCTGCTCTGCGTGACGCCGCTTCGATTTCATCGTCGTCAGCTTCATAGATTTCAGCCCGATAAGGATGGAGTACGAAAACTTTACGGTGGAACACGAAGCCTTGGTTTCAAGAGGGGGTCAGTGGTAACACACTCGAAATGGGGTGTCTGTTATGTGGGTGGGACGATGGGTGGTAGAATTAGTCTGCATTCGGAGGTGGATGGTAAAAGGCTTTGTCAGAACGCCGAGCCATCCGATTGTAAGTTTCTGGCATATTCAAGTTGGAGGACGCGGCTTCTTCCCGGACTAAAGTCCGAGATTTCCGCCGTGTGAGGAAGTTATGACTGCAAAACTTAAGAAAAATGCCTTTCAGGCTCACAGTCGAGTATCCGGTAATGGGAAAGACAATCTTCGCGAATTGGTAAAGTCTCTCGTAGACGATCTCGCAGCACAAAAGGCTGTTATTGATGCTCTTGTCGATGCCGATGGTGGCACTACTGTGGCCATTGTAAAAGCAGCACTTGGCACCTCTTACGAATAAGCGAATGATATTTGGGGTTCCTACCATTTCGAATTAACCCTGTCGAAATAAAAATCCGTCACTTCGATACGGTTGCGACCGTTATTGACGAGGATTTCCGAGAAGAGTTGTCAGGAAAGGTTTTCGAATCCGAAACAACGATAAAGGGACAGGTAAATTTTAGGGGCAAAGACTTAAGAAATTTGACTCCCACAATGGGAGGAGATGCTGAGGCGACGTCGGGTTATTTTGTTTTCAAGAAATCTGATTTGGACGATGCCGGCGTTGCCCTGAAGAAGGGTGATCGTATCACTGAGATTGCAAATGAACCGATGGACATTGAGTTAACCCAGATTAGATTTGAAAGTCCGTTGCGGGACCCAAACGGTATTGGAGAATTCCTACTCGTCTATGCCGAGTTTGAGGAGTTAAGGGAGGAAAGAAGATCCCTCTGATGGCCGCCCCTAATATAATAAATCAAGTAAATATTGTAAAAAGGGATGCCACCTCGGCCATAAAATTCCTTCAGAAGCTTAAACCCCGAATGATTCGTGCGGTAGAGAAAGCTAATTCTGAGTTCGCTCAAAAACTGCTGCAAGAAATGCAACAGTACATCCGCGACGGTAGAGCAGAGTGGAAGGCCCTCAGCAACATAACGATCAAGTTGAAGGGCCACAGTAGACCACTCTATGAACGCGGACTCCTGTTAAATTCATTGGGTGTCGTAACAAGCAAACCACGTACTTCGGGGGGAATTTCTCAGCAGTTCATCCGAGTCGGATCATTTGACAAAGTATCGGCGTCTTACCCAGACGGAAGAACCCCCAGTCGGGTTGCAAAACTGATGGAAAAGGGCTTTGAATTCACGGTAACAGAGGAGATTTCAGCCTCGTTGGCGGCACGCGGAGTTAACCTCGCTGTAGGAACCAGAATAACCGTTCCTGCGCGACCGTTTTTAGCCCCGGCACAAGAGAAGCTCGATGGAACTTATAAATCGTCTACACGAGAGACTCTGAAGAGAGAACTCGGGCCGCTGGTAAGGGACTTTTAAATGCCCAAAGACACACTTCAAGTCGCAATTGACAATGTTCTGAACAAGCCGCGTAGACTGTCTACGGATCATCTTATCCGCAAATTTTTGGAGTGCGTTGTTGATTGGGTTGATTGCCAAGTTAGAGTCCAAGCAGAATTAGAAGTAGGTGACATTGAAATCGGCGCCGTTGAAGTAAAAGACGGCACTACCGATACCCGGTTAAAGATAAACACCGATTTTGAGGCACTTGTCCATGATGCTGATACTCACTCGGCACTTGCAAGCATTTTGGCCGCGCTACCGCCGGGCGGAGTCCACACTACCGCCACATTCTTTGCGCTTGCCGCGCTACCTGCTGCAAGCACACCGGGAGTGTCGGTACTTGTCGATACATCATCACAGGTGGACCTATTTCTTTCGTATACAAAGGGTGCAGAAGTTGCGATGGAATTGGTGGTCGAACTTTCGGACGACGGCATAACCTGGGCCGAGCTGGCGGGAGAGTCGTTCTCTGGGACTGGCCCAACCACCGTTTCGCAGAGCACTCTTTCATATAAATTCCCAGCCTCTGGAAAATACAGAATTCCAGTTCCTGTAAATGACATAGAAATGAGAGTAAAAGTAAAGGCATCCGCCGGTCCTTTACCGACAGGAACAGTGGCAGTAGAGGGGGTTCTGAACTGATGTCTTTTTCCAATCAAACAATACAAATGGCTACCCTGACGGATTCCTACAAAGTGCTCAGCGGCACAAACGACATTGCTGATTCCCCGGTGTTCGTTGATGTAGCAACGGTTCTAGGAAAAGACGCACAATTCGCTGCAGTAACTACATCTGAAGATATGACTGTAAAAATTAACACAACTTTAGGAGACAGTATTCCCATAAGTGCCGGAGAACCAGATCCCGGAGTCGTGTCTGGCCATAGAATTGACTCTTTATATCTGGATATTTTGACTGATACGACCAGTTGGACCATAATTGTTTTTGGGTAGTCTAGTCTAGCCCCAATAAGAGGGACAATACCATGGGATTCGCTCAAAGAAGATTGACACGCCTGATTGGTGACACTACCACAAGAACAAATAACACCAATATTCAAGCCCAGATGGGTGTTCCAGACACCTCTGTTGCAACTATTTATGATGATTTAGGGGATTTCACTGCCAGAGTTAACCAAACCAGTCTTTTATCGGACATCGGCTTGCCGGACGTTGCCGGTAAAGATTTGTACACTGTTCTGATCCCTGACCGCCTGAGCCACCCAATATTCGGTCTTTCCGCGCTAAAAACGGAGCATGATGCCACTCAGGCGCTTATCGGTACGCCAGTTGGGGTGAGCCTAGCCGCCGACATCGCGGTAATTGATTCGACACTCGGCACGCCCGCTCTGGCAAGTATGTCCGCGGACATCGCGAACGTGCTATCCGCAATTCAGGCGGTTCAAAACAATACCAGATTCACGGCACAAGTCCCGACTAAATTTGTCTTACCGTCTGCCGGGTCAATTGGGATTGAGATTTTTTCCAACCTATATGACACCGCCGGAAATATGGAAAATCCCGACGGTGATATGGCAATTGAGATCAAAAATTCGGCTGGAACAGATCGAAGTGGTAATCTATACGATGATGCTGCACTCACCATCGGCGCTACGGGTACGGTCGAGGGTGGTTTGTCCGGCAAGGAGATGATTAGTCTCTCTACGGGCAGATTTCATACTTATTATAAATTGACATTCTCGGACGCCGAAGAAACATTGAATTTTCACTTTAGTTGGAACGAAAATGCCGTAACTATTCACCAGGACCGCTCAACTGTTGTGGTCTCATTTGACGCCGATTTGAGTACCGTCTTGTCTCGTTTGGGGGCTGGTCTGGATGCGCAAGATGCCGCTACGAAACTGGACAACATCAAGGCTGCTACGGACGCCGTACAAGCCGATGTCGGGAACCCGAGCGCAAGAGCTAATTTGACTTCGCTTGAAGCCATGCTTGGCAACCCTGATGCTGCTGGATCGAGTATCTATGACAATCTTGGTGACTTCGTCGGCATGACAAACTTCTCTAGCCTAAAAGACGTTATCGGTCTACCAGATGTCGCCGGTAAGAGTTTGTACACCGTTTTGGTTACGGATAGATTAGACAGCGGTGCGTTCGGGCTCTCGGCCATAAAGTCCGCGGTAGATGCGATTTCCGCGACAATCGGTACATCCGTAGATGCGGCAGATATTGACGGTTCCATTTACGCGGCATTACAGTCCATTTATGACTCCGTCGTGGCAGTAGCTTCATCAACTGGCGCTAGATCTAGCAACTACGTTCATTTTATCGCCCCCGGAGGGGCTGGTAGCGAATTAGATTCTACCGACCCAACAGAATTCGAGACATCTACTACGGCAGCAACAACGACATCATTTGCTGAAATGTACTCTATTGAGATTGACACCACGGAAACGGATACCAAAACAGTAAATAGTGTTCTCCTAGACCTTTCGTGGAATGGCATAGTCTCCGGTCCGGGCGCGAAGACTGGGCTATCCAAGTGGACCGTCGATGGTGGATCTGGCGCCGCTTTCGGATCAAGCGTTGACATCACTACGGATTTCTCCGAATCTTCAGTCAAAACAGAGCATAACGCGTCTGGCGCTATCAAATTAGCCGATATGGCAACGCTTCCGTTTACCATTTATCTAGCAGGTAAAATAGACGACGTTGGGGATACTCTTACTTGCAAGGTGTTGTCAACATCAGAAGTACACATTTATTACGTCCTGTCATAATTTAGACTAATCGACAGTGTCGATGGGTAGGGTAGCATGTCTGTTCAATTATCTCATGCGGTTAAAATTCTCGTGACCAGATTGAGGGATGAGACGTATCAAAGACTGCGAGGGTCCGATTTAGGAGACCGCCAATTTGATACAATTATGTCCTCATTAGCAGATTTTATGACGAGAGAATATAATGATTTCTGCAAATTACTAGAAGCATCTCACTTCGTAAAGAAATGTGAGTGTTTTCAGCAGTTGATAGAAAAGATATCTATTGGTGACAAAGAGGGCGCAGAAGAACAGGCAAAAAACAGAGCAAATTGTAGGTATTGTGCCGGAACTGGGTACAAAAATATAGTAACACTTCACCTAGCAGAAGATAAAATACTAACAAGTGCCTATCCTACGCCAGATGTTGGCCCACCCGCCGATGAGCCGAAAAAAGTGGGTAATCACACAATTAACTCCAAAAGGACCATTAGCAGACGACGGGTCGCCGGAGCGGGGCAGAAGCCCTGACAAAAATTGGGTGAATTATCACGAAAAGTTCAGGATATCTTACCCGGGCAAAAGGAGGTCTATGTCGAGATTTCCGGAGTAGGCACAGCGCTATCAGCCGGAACATTCATAGTTCTGAAACAGGTTTTATCGACCCCAACTAAAATTAATGCTGTGTCAATGAAACTCACGATCTCTGGGGGTACACCAGTAAATCCCGTGGCGAGGATAACCTCCCGTCCCGCCAATACTGGATCGTACGAAAAAATATTCCCCTTCGGTGCGTCGTTTGACGTCACATCAGGCAAGGAGGTGGTCCTTGAAAGAAAATTGACCATTCCGCGAGGCAGGGATTATCAAATTGAAATGAAGGTGGATGTTACGGGCGGAGCGTCAGCAACCCTAGATTTCCTCAGGCTGGTTGAGGTGGGTTAATCGTGGCATCGGGAGTTTTCAAAGAAGTAAATGATCCCGATATCATCTTCGATGGCTCTGGGATTCTCGTTCAATCCGGAAGAAGATTGCTTCTTGAACCAGATGTCACCTCTATCAGTGCTATAACAGTAAGAAATGCCGGAGATACCGAAGATAGGCTAGACTACGATGAGTCTGGGACTATGACACTGGCGGGGGATGCGGCAATCGAGTCGGCAGCCGGTTTAGACCTCGTTCTCCGCTCCCCGACTGGTCAAAACATAGAGGCATATCAAAACACAACCCTCGCTCTAACGATTAACCCCGTAACGTTAACAATAGAGGGAGATGTCGTCATAAAGTCCGGTCTTGCGTCTGGGATCACTATTGAAAGATCCGGAACTAACCCATCAACACCATATACCATAACACTTCCCCCGGCAGATACTGTGATGGCCGGGTTGTCTGTAAACCAGACATTCCTCGGCACAAACGCATTTGCCCCGTCGTCTGGCGTGGCAGTAACGATCACGGGTGACGGGGCAAATGCATCGTTGATCATAGATTCGACCTCCCTCGTCTTGAATGCACAGAATCTAGGTGTTGGAACGGGCTCTGAATTTGGAAGCGGGACCAGAGTTTTGGGGTTGCAGAACGCCATAGTCGAGCCAAGTGCCGCCCCCTCCGGTGGTGGCGTATTTTATGCATCTAGCGGCAATGCGTATTGGATGGACTCTACTGGAACTAAATCCCAATTAAATGTGTCAACATTTCAAGCTTCTTGCACCGCATCTGAATCCATCGGAGATCTCGTATATTTGAGTGGAAGTGGGGCAGTAACTAAGGCCGATGCAACTACAGTAGCGACAGCGCCGGCAATCGGCATTATCGTCAATAAACCGAGTGCCACTGTTTGTGATGTTCGCGTGGGGACCGCCATTATCTCCGGTTTTTCCGGGTTAGTGGCAGGACAAAAACAATTCTTGTCCACGACCGCTGGTGGGATGACATCAACCGCCCCAAGCACGTTAGGAAATGTCGTACAAGAGATCGGTAGAGCCATTACCGCCACACAAATACTTATGCAGATTGATGCTGATTTTGTAGTAATTTAGTCATCTCGTTGGACACGAAAAGGGTTTTGATGTTTAATGATCTCAGTAGTAAGTTAAATTCTTGGGCAGTGCTCATAACCACGTATTTAGGAGATATTTATGGCCGTTAGAAAAGCACTAGCCCTAGTTGGGGGGGATTTCCAACAAATTCAGACAGCCGACACGTTGGATGTCGGAACCGTAACACCGTCTTCTGGCTCGCTAACGTTGGCGGGGGCATCTGGATCTGGATTGCTTGGTACATTATCCGATAACATCGCTACAGCATTAAGTATCGCTGAGGGTGCCAACAGCTACGTAAAAATTACAACTACTAACGGCACTGAAATAATGGAGCTTGGTAATGCCACCACCAACCCAGACTTAACGGTCCTCGGAACTGGTGACATTAGCATGGCCGGTGGAACTTTGAACGTACCGTCTGGTACAAGCTTCAAAATTGGTGGTTCCGCCCTAACATCAGCGAACTTTACGGCCGCGACGTTGTCCGAATCAATGGAGTTCTTCTTCGCTACGGGCATAACCGGTGCGGAAGCAGAGACTTTGACTGACGGATCGAATGCAGACTCTTTACACACGCATACATCAGTAGATGCAGACCAGGTCGCCGTTACGTATACCGCAGACGGTACGGGTGTTGGAGCCGGTGACGCCGTCTACATCAACTCCTCGGCCACAATAACCAAAGCAATTGCTACTAGCTCGGCAGCAGCACAGGCATTTGGTGTCGCTGAATTGGCTATTTCCGCTGCTGGTAGCGGTACCGTCACTGTAGAGGGAGTCGTGGAAACAGCCAAATTCGTTGCGGGGTTGACGCTGGCTGACGGTGAGAAAGTCTATCTATCTGCTGCAACCGCCGGGGCATTGACCAACGTGGCACCATCGACTGCTGGACAGGTTGTGAAGCATGTCGGATACATTAAGGACAAGACTGGTTACAACGGGACAACCGTATTGGTCGCCGATGTCCAACTAGACTTTAGAGCGGCAATAGTACTGTAAAAAACCCAAAGAAGTATGGTCATCAGTGATGGCTCTATTAGGTAGAAATAAAAAACAGACAGAAAATAAAGACCTGTCTGTGGATCGTCCAAGTGACGGGCGTAGAAAACTGAGCAAGGAAGAATCTCTGACAGTAGAGAATTTGGCCCTTCGTCACCAGATTTTGGAGATGAGGGGCCAAGTTATTGCCCTAGAAAATAAGATTCTTGCCCTTGAAAAGTCCGATGCCGGGCGCAGAAAAGATTCCGCAATAAAAAAATTGGGCATAGACCCAAATGCCAGCTTTGAGATCGATGACTCAGATGGTTCCTGGTTCGTGTCCGCAGAGGAAAAATAATTGGCGGATTTTAGACCATTAGTACTCGCTAGTACAGAGATTAGCCGTCTGCCGAGTGGGGATAGGGTAGAAGCTAGTGCAATTCTCATCGAGAGCACAGAACCCACCCTGACACTATCAGATACAACAGGTGGATCGGAAAGTTGGTCCATTTTTGCTGATAGTAACAAGCTACAATTCAAAAATATTACCGATAATGTCAGATATGCTGAATTCACCGGAGGTGGTCAGCTTCAACTATATGAGTCAACCGGAACAAACGCGGCGGCGATTATTTCATCTGTAACAGCACCAAGATCAATTACATTGCCGGATGCTACAACGACGCTAGCGGGGTTATCCCTTACACAAACATTTACTGCCGACCAGACACTTCTGGGTGCCTCAACTGGAAGAAAGCTAAAATTTTCTCGTACCGGAGATGTAACAGCGACAGCAGAGGCGTACATCGACGCGAACGGAAATTTTTCCGTCGGGTCTACGAGCAATAATGCCGTTATAATTTTAGCGAATAATACTGAATATCTGAGGATATTGGGAACCGGCAAACTCGGTATCGGGACCGCGAGTCCCGCCTTTCCCGTAGAAATTAAAGTATCAAACTCTGATACTGCTTTTGGCCAAACTACGGGACAGTATGTTTTAGGAATTACCAACAGTAATGGAACAAATAATACTTGGGCTCAACTTGTTTTTGATGATGGAAGCGGCAATCCTAGTGCATTAATTGGGGCTCAGTTTACAAATACATCAAATGACAATGGAGATTTGGTATTTGGCACAAGAGGCGGCGCATCTGCAACAGAAAAAATGAGAATTACTTCCATCGGTAACGTTGGTATCGGGACGACGCCAACTCAGATGCTTCATGTTGTAAGCACAAGCGTAAATGGGGCCTGCGCGATTACGCAGAGCACGAATGCAGCTCCTACGATAAAGCTAATACAGAATACAGCTAGCAATGTCATCGATGGGAATCAGGCCGGAGATGGCACCGGCTTCTTCTTTCGAAATACTGGGGTTACTCCTACCAACACACTGATGGTGTTGCGAAACTCAGATGCAACAACGCCAGCAAATATCGTCTTCGAGGGAACCCAGGCGGCCAATGTCACCGGATTCTCATTCTTGAAGACAGCAAATGGTTCCGGGGATGTCATGGAACCATTAAACAACGGAACTGGTGCAGCCATCTCGGTCAAAGGATCTGCTCCTTGGTACGATATCCTTGAGACCACAACAGCCATCGCAACTCCTGCGGCCGACACGGTGCGACTCTATGCGACAGTCAACGGTGTGCTTACAGAGCTTCGGGCGCGCTTCCAAGATGGCACAGACGTGCTTATCGCGGCCGAAGTCTAGGAGACCCATATGGCCATCAGCGACAACACCACCAACACCCCTGCATCCGGAACCAAGGACTGCAAAAGCGTGGCGAAGACTTATAACCTCGTGGCCGGTGAGAGCCTGAACGCGAAGATCGCAGCCGATGCTGATTTAAATGGCAACATCGCCGTCGGCAAGAAGGCGACCGTCTCGATGCAGGTCCAGATTTGCATCGAGGATGCATAGGAAAAATCTGTGCTCAACCCGATCAAAGAGGGCAATACCCCCTCGCTAGTTTGTTAAAAGAATTAGCAGCTACTGGATTAATCTGGATTCTACTACTGCTTAACGATGGAATAATTTTATGCCTGTCACCGTTCTATTGCGCACGCAAATGTCTTTACTCTAAACTAATCTTATTCAGTGAATTTCTTCGAGAGGCGCGAAGATGGAAGATGAACTTATCCTAGACGAAATTGAGTGCGTCGATAGAACCCCCAACATGCTTGGCCGTAATGGGCTATTAATACAAATAATTAATGCGGGGATGCCGGTTACCGGAGCAGACGTTGAGGCCGTCGCAGACCTAAAAGATAAGATAAAAAATAATCGAGACGATAAACTTACATTCGATGAAATTGATCGAATAAGTAATTTTTTTAGAGCACACGTCTGGAATTCTAACGGGGCCGAAGATTTGGCAGAAGTAAGCAGATATCTGGCCGATAAAATAAACACACTAAAATCAATCGATCAAAGTCCGGTGTAGGATAAAAGGTAATAATTGGGAAGACTAGATCGACTTGTTGATGAGATAGAATCCGGACAAAGTGAGGTCCGAACTGAAGAATCAGGATCATCCACACCGTTAGTAGCATCGTCTTGGGTTTCAATTTTCTCGTTTATATCCACAGTAACTAAGCTACATGTTAGGGGACTAAAAATAGACATATCTGGCGGCACTCCGACGGCGCTAGTAGCCAGAATCGTGGCTGGTCCGACTGGTGGGCCGCTCGTAAAGATTTTTCCATCGTCCGCGTCCTTTACAGTCGTAAGTAGTCGAGAAGAAACCCTGAGACACGAATTGACCATACCAAAAGATTACGATTACGAAGTGCAAGTAAATTGTACCGCTACTGGCGGAGCTTCCGCTACTTTGTCATTTTTAAGCATCACGGAAATAAATAAGGCCAGCTAGTGTCTGACATAGATTTTGTAAGGGAAATAAAACAAGTACAGGAGGAGGGGGCAAATCTAACCCTTCGTCCAACAATCAATTTTATTGGTAGCAATGTAACAGCAATCGATGATCCTTCCAATGATCGCATAAATGTAACAATTACGGATGCGGACACAGACCAAGACTCCTATCAAATGCAAATTGGGGGAGAGTTAGAAGATTTTGATCCGCCGACGACGCGGCTTGGAACTGAAATAGTAAGAAAATCGGTCACGCTAACTAATTTTAGAGCACGAAGAGCGTTGGCTGGCGATTCTGGTACCACAACTATCGAGCTTGAGGTCGACGGCTCTCCATCTGGATACACACTTTCATGGACGTCATCGGATTCAAATTGGGCGCTAAAAAGCACGGTTATTAGCGTGGCCGTTACGCCCGGTCAAGCAGTTTCTTTGAAATTAACATCGGCTGAGGATGATGCCGAAGACATTTTCGCAGAAGTAGACTGATGAGCGCATCTATAGTTCAGTTTGTAAAATTGTTTGGTACGCCCATAGGGACAAAGGGGTATCCGGTCGGCGGCAAGGATGCGGATGGGCTTTTTCAACCCCTATCCGTAACAACCTCCGGTCTGGTAGTAGCACAAAACTCCACGATAATCCAAGCCGCTGCTCGTGGTCAGGATGCCAACCTGGCCTTCGTACAGAGGCACGCTGAGATGGTGACTCCGAACACATCGGAAAACCGTTTGTCTCTTGGTGGGTATACTACACAAACGACGGAAGCTCAGAGATCATTTCGATCCACAAACACGAATGACACGTCGACGGGCACGGGGGCACGAAAAATTCAGCTTCTGTACATGAATTCTAGCAGAAGTACGCTTTTGAGTGAGATTATTACGCTGAGTGGAACATCGTGGGTTAATACGGTTGCCACTGACATTCGTTACATTCACGATCTAAATGTTGTTTCTGTCGGATCAAATGGTGCTCCGTTGGGAGATGTTGAAGTTAACACTGCTGTTGCGGGAGGCGGAACAGTGTTCACTAAAATCGTGGTTGGGAATAATGAGTGGATGACGGCTTCTATGCATCTTCCGCTAGATAGGCGGCAATACCTAACTAGCGCCATAGTTTCTAGTGAAAGCGGCACACTACTCAGATTAACAAATCAGGTTGATTTCACATCGATTGGTGGTGGCATTATCACCCAATCTCGAAAAGAGATTTTTACATCAGCCGGTGCAGCTTTCGCGTACGATGGGGACATCATCATTACCGACCCCGGAGGTGATTTTGATGCCTTTGTTACGGGTCCGACAAATAAAAGGTGGTTCCTTACGATCTCGGGGTTTGAGGAATTACTGACATGATTATTGAGAACAGAAACTGGACTGAATTCAGAAAGTTGCTAGATGGAACAGAGAAGGATCTGTATCCGTCATTTCTGTCCGATTCCACATCGTACACAATTCGAGTCGGGGATAATTTTACTATTTATGAGTGTGGGATATTCAAAGCTAATTCTGCGCCTAACGGCGCCAATCAGACTCAGCATGACTCTGATAGAGATGACTTTGAGACGAATTTTAAGGACAAATCAAGTAAACAAAATACGACTCCGGTTGTTTCACACCATAACATAAAGACAAACGGGCACTATAAAGTTGTACCCGTAAAAATATCTATACCCGACACATCAACTTCTGAGATCCAGGTTTCATTATCATTCGATTATGACATAGAAATTCTGTCCGCGAACCTAAGCCGGGAAAACCTGACGTCTGGAGAAAAGATTCGGGCCGAAGTTCAATTGGGAATAGTAGGCGTAATAACCGAAAATGCGACAACAGCTACGAACACAATAAAAGTCAGCCCCACGGCATATAAGTATGCAGATCCTGGATTCTTTGTAAAAATAGGTGGCATCGAGTACGAAGTCTCTTCCAAAAACTTGACAAACTCATCCTTGATGCTGAGTCGCAACCTAGATGCAAATGTTTCGACTAATGATGTTATTTATTTGCGAGTAGAATTTATTCCAAATACTTTTGAGGTTATTGCATCCAATGATTTAGATTTTGGTAAAGAAACTCAAACTGGGTCGCTTCTTCCGGCGGGCGCAGCATTAGACATCTATTACACTCCGGTTAGTGGAGCAGCACGTGTACTTAGGGGCTGGATAGTAGCTTCCTATTAAACATGATTAGATCCCGTAAATTATCTACTGCTATATTGCTTTTTATCCTTGCAGTTGTTGGGGGAACAGACGTATATTTTGCTTCTGATGATGCAAAAAGTAACACATACAGTGAAATAATCCTTTCGACAGCCCACAAATATCCGATACCGCCATTCGCTGTTGGTGTCCTTTCGGGCCACAAGAAATAAAAATATGACCAAAAAGATAAAATTAACGATGGGATATGAGGCCGACGTGGATGACGACGACTTTGATCGACTAAAAGACTTTTCGTGGCAGGCTGACGTAAGAAAGAGTGGGCAAGTTTATGCCACGCGTAAACTACCAAGAAACGGTGGAAAACTTCGAAAGCTATATATGCATCACGATATAATGGCTCGTGAGCCACCCCTTGTCGTGGATCACATTAATGGCCATACACTAGATAATCAAAAAATTAACTTGCGTCTCTGTAGCCACGCCGAAAACATAAAAAATCAAAAATTGCGCTCTGACAATACTAGCGGGGCTTGTGGGGTTAGATGGCACAGGGAAAAGAATCTTTGGCAGGCTTATATAAAAGTCAACGGGCAGTCGACACATCTTGGTTATTTTGGGTCTTTTGACGACGCCGTGGCAGCTCGTAAACAAAGAGAAATCAAACTAAATTGGGTTAAACGAAGAGAGAACGCTCATTGTGGGTAATTATCCGCAAAAAAATCGGGAGTATTAATGGAACCTCGACGAGGCGACATCCTCCTCTACTCTGGCCGAAGTCCGGTATCTCACGCGATAAAAAAAGTAATCGGGTGTGAGTGGAGTCACGGTGCATGGGTATTGGATGCCGGGGCCGAGACAATACTAGAATCAGATTGGCGAGGTGTACGAGTATCCAAGAATAAATACGCCAAAAACAGAACAAAAATTCTAAGAATAAACGCACCAATTATAGATGTCGAACGAGCGGTCACGCACGCCGAATCCCAAACGGGGGGTAAATACGACCACAAAGCCCTTTTTGGGATGCTATGGTTGTTCCTGACTTTCCAACGTGAGAATAAAGAACCGTGGCAGAGACACAAGGCTTGGTTTTGTTTTGAGTTGATATCGGTCCCACTAGCCCGTTTTGGGTTTATTTTCAACAACAAGATACCACCGAGGGGCATAACGTCGAAAGAAATGATTTCGTGTGCAAAAGTGCGCTCTATTGATCAATAGATTGACACAAACTATTTGATAGTGGTAGGATATGTACGTAATTATTTGGGGTTAATTTATGCCCACTAAGTCGTTCGATTTTCAAGATTTTAGTGAGGCTACTTTCGATCCCATCAAAGTGGCCTTGGTAAATCATGAACTTCGATTACGCAAGAAAGACACATCGGGGGAATTCTCAAGAACGGGAACATTCGAGTTGGCAGAAGTCGTCTTCCCAGAATTTAAAGCCACCGCACTAATCGATTTATGGGCACTCGAAGAATTTTCTACTATTCCGACTGACGAAAATGGCGACCCGGATGGTGCCATCGATTATCAATTCTCTAATGATAACGGCACCACCTTTTATTTCTGGGGCGGTGGCTCGTGGGATGTTGCTGGCCCCACAGATTTTTCAATCATCGATGATGTAAACCTAAATATCGCAACATTTTATGACTTATTAGACTCAAATAGATCGATAAAAATTAAAGTCAGATTCACGCCATCATCAGATGAGAAGAAAACCCCCATTTTACAGTCTCTTGATTTGCACTATGGCTTGAAAATAAGCTTCCTCGAAGACCTGAAAAGATCGTTGAAGAGGTACATCGAAAACGAGATCAAATTGTGCCTAACAGCAGCCACCAATATACAAATAGCGGGGTCGTCATTTGATCTAGAGACTCCGTTCACAATTATGAGTGTCGTAAGTGTATATAACACAACCATTGACCCGGCAAAGCAAATAAATCTTTTCGACACATTTACGGCCCCAAAGACAGTTACATTAACATCATCCCAGGCAGCGGGAGAAGTACTTGAGTTTCAATACTTTGCGTTGCCAAAAGTAGTGATATCTGCTGATCCTTTTATAGAACAAACTGAAGTTCCATCAATCGTGATAAACGTTGCCTCATCGTCTGAAAACAGGTTACAGCGGGTTGGGCACCCAATTTATGAAAAAAATACTGCCTTACTGAAAGCCAGAAAACGCGAGGGCTACACACTAGAAACTCCGACGATACAAATATTCTCACAGAGTCCACGTGATCGAGAATCCCTAATCATGGCAAACGCAGTTGATGAAATATTCCAGAACAACAAGAGAGTTCCGTCCTTGGGCAGTGGGTTGAAAATGTTTACTACGGATTATACGCCATTTTTACAGCAAGACGAGCTGACTGGACGGGTTATGCGTAAAATGGCTACACTAGGGATGGCTGGATTTAAATACCACGGGGATACGGAAGAGGTTCCGCTGGCTACCGAAATTAGGTCAAACATAGGTTTAAACGAAGATGAGACGCCGGAGCAGATTATCAACCTGTAATATTGCATCGAAACACAATTAAGTAGATAACATAAGATAGGAATACGGATATGGCCAAAAAGTCCGAGGCAAAATCCGAAAATAGAAGCTCCGATCAAATCGAAGATGTACTTGTTGTACTCGATGATCGGCCCGGATTTGAAGTGAAGCTGAAGAATAAAAATGCTGGCGATCTTCCCGTGAATCTTGACTCGAAGGATCACAAAGGTCAGAGGGAGACCCTCTATATCGGTTCCGGTCGTCAATGGACCCCGGTAACTGCCGAGCAAATTAACTGCAAGGAGATTCAGAGGCTTGTGGCCAAAGACTACCTCCTGGTGCGAAAGAAGAGGTAATTAAATGGTACAGTTACTTACACCAGGTATTAAGGTAATTGAGCAGGAGCAGAATCTTCCAGTAATCACTGGCGGGACTACTGACGTTGGTGGGTTCGTTGGCACTGCCGAAAAGGGGCCTGTCGATGTGCCCGTATTGATTCAAAGTTTTTCTGAATTCTCTTCTGTTTTTGGAGGAATTTTTAGCGGGTCATTCTTGTGGCACTCAGTTCGCGCATTTTTCCAACAGGGCGGGCAACAGTGCTATGTCGCAAGAGTGATCGGGTCCGCTTCGGCGGCTTCCACCGTCACTCTCCTAGACCATGCTGGGATAAATACCCTGACCATTGATGCCACAAACGACGGAGTTTGGGGTGACGAGGTATTTATCAAGACAAACAAGGTCACGGCCGAAACAACCGCCGCCCTAATGAGCGGAAACACATCTCTTACACTCAATACTGTCGCTGGTTTTGAGGTTGGTGACTTAGTTCAAATAACTGATGCTACGACTACGGTAAACGTGATCGTTCTATCTATCGATCTATCGACTCGAACATTGAATTTCCCATCTGTTGGGGCTATCACGACCATCCCAACCGGAAGTGTGGCTGCGACATCTAGTATGCACAGAGTGAGAACGACACTTGCTCAGGATCTTGAGACTGGGGATACTGAGGCACTCCTCACAAATGGCGCCAACGTACGCCTCGGCCAACAGCTAGTTTTTGCATCGGCTCTTGAACAAGCAAAAGTAATCGTAACCGGGATCAATGGCAACAAAGTATTTTTCAGTGCGGTAGCTCTCGGAGTAACTATTGTATCCGGGTCTCTGGCTGTTAGCGCCGAATTTCGTCTTGAAGTTCTATTCCGCGGCACAACCGAAATACACGAATTCTTGTCGATGGAAGACGGTTACGCCCAAGATTACGTTGAAAACCGCCTCAGTGGAACCTCCAACGCCTCGAATATCATAACCGTTACAGATGAGGACTCGGCGACGCTCGATCTTTACCAGACGCTTCCGGGTCCAACTGGTGATAACGTTAAACTTGCTAGTGGAGATAATGGCGGGGCAGTAGGCGATAACGAATATATAGGGACTGACGTAGCTCCACCATCGGGCATTTTCTTGATGAATCAGGCATTTGATGTCGATTTCATCTCCACCCCCGGAGTAACATCTGTAGCGGTTATTCAAAACGGAGTTAATTACGCCACCAACCGTGGTGACATCATGTATATCGCAAATGTGCCTTTGGCAGATGATGAACCGGAAGAGGCGAGAGAATTCCGTCTTGTTGAGCTACAAACCGACTCATCCTTTGGAGCGTTATACTACCCATTCCTAACGGTTCCAGATCCACAAGTAAGCGGGGGGACCATACAAGTTCCAACCGAGGGGCATGTACAGGGACAATGGGCGAGAACGTCTCTGTCTCGGGGCGTTCACGTAGCGCCGGCTAACTTCCCATTAAGTGGGGTTCTTGGAGTAACTAGAAACGTATCGGATACAGAGCAAGAAGTACTGAATCCCAACGGGATCAATGCGATCCGCGAGTTTCGTGGTCGTGGGGTTAGGATCTTTGGCGCAAGAACACTCCAAAGCTTGCCGGATGGCAGACATTACATCAACGTTCGCAGAACTCTAAACTTTATCAAGCGCACGATAAAGGAACAAAACCAGGATTTTGTATTCAATCCAAACGATACCGATTTGTTCGACCGTCTGAGAAGTGCAAACTCCACATTCCTGCGCCGCCTGTGGGAAAACGGTGTTTTGGTGCCGAGAAATGACCCCGATAAAGCGTTCTTTGTAAAGGTTGACTCTGAAACCACTACTCCCGCTGATCAAGATGCTGGAATTGTGAACGTCGAAATCGGAGTATCCATTGTAAAGCCCGCTGAGTTTATCGTATTCAAACTAGGACTGATTAGTGGCGGTGGGGCTACAATCGAAGAACTAATATAACCCACTAGAGGTATTATAAATGGCAACAAATACTGATAATATTCTCCAGTCATTCAGATTTCGTGTAAGTAGCCCCACCCGTATCACGGGAGTAATCGGCTTTCAAACAGTAACGGGACTTCGCTCTGAAACTGAAGTCATCGAGTACCGCGAAGGCGATGATGAAGTAATAATGAGAAAGGTTCCCGGACTTACATCTTCAGACACGATCACCCTAGAGAGGGGTCTGGATCAAAATAGCGATCTAGAAGCGTGGCGTCAAGATGTGTTCCAAGTATCTGTAAGAAGCAAAATTGAGGGGGATGCTAACATCTCCAGCATAACCAGGCCGTCTAAAACAAATCGCAGCATTCGCGAGGATGTTACGATTGAGGTCTTTCGTCAGGGGGATGCTGAGCCATCCAGAGCGTTCTTGGTAAAGAATGCTTGGCCATCAGCATTGGAATACTCCGATCTTTCGGCGGGAGCTTCCGAAATATTTGTCGCCACGCTAGAACTATCACACGAGGGTCTTGTAGAAATACTTGCCACTAGGGTGGGCGATTAGGTAGAAAATAGATGGCGACCAGAGGTATAACCAGATCAGCAGAAAGGCACGAAAGAAACACGGATAATATATTTCCGGGGTTTCGTTTTAGTGTTTCACCAGCATCTGGGAACAATAACACTATTAGTGGCAGAATTGGATTTCAATCCGTTTCCGACTTGGAATCAGAAGTTGATGTGATTCAATATGAGGAGTACGACAACTCATTGTCTTCCTATTCCGTGCCAAACAGGGTGATCGATGGCCCAATAACGATGAGCCGTGGCGTCGATGAATTTGATGAGTTGTCAAATTGGCACAATAGAGTAAAGCTTATGGACCCCAGCTTAACCCAAGGGGATAAAGATGCCCGCGGTCCAATAGAAGACCTGAAACAGGATTTGATAGTCACATCTTATGGCCGATCCGCGCTAGATAACGCCGGAGTCCCGTTTTATCACACCAAATCTTGGATCATTCTTAGGGCGTGGCCGTCAAAATTATCTGTTTCGGGATTCGACGCCCAGGCTAGTAATCTGCTAATTCAATCAGTAACATTCCAACACGAGGGGATATATCAACTAGACAAGTGATAATCAAATGCCGAATTGTATTCGGAATTTGACTTTGCGATAAAATTAAAATCGCATCTACTATTCAAGACTTCAAGTCAGTGACAGGAGTGAAGATGACCGCAGAAACTACCCTTCCAACTTACGACGTGCAACTAATCGCCGGCTTGCCGGACGAAATTGGCGAAACTAAAAAAACAGCCAAAATCGCTCCGATGACAACGAACACACTAAAGAAACTAGCGGCGATTAAAACGAGGCGCGGTGCGACAGCAAAAACGCTGGAAACACTGTTCATGGACTGCGTCCTCGAAATCGGGGGTAAAAAACCGAATTCCGAAGACCTCGCACGTATGCTCATGTGCGACCGCGATGTTCTTATGGTTGAGATTCGAGTAGCATCACGCGGAAAAATTCAAGAAGTTAATATCAAATGCCCCGAATGTGAGCACCTATCCCTACTTCGTCAAGATGTGACGGAGCTCGAACGTTACCCGATCTCCGGTGACATGAAATCCGATGGTAAAGGTAATTACACATTTGATTTAACTCTGTCGGATTATGGCTTAAGTGCAACATTTAGACTACCTACTGGACTCGATATAGCGAGGGCAATGCGGGCGGGTGAAGAAAATCCGATGGATATGCAAATCGAATTACTCACACGATGCTGCATCAAATGGGACGGGATAGATGGCCCGTTTGGGCCGGAGATGTTCGACAACATGACTACCGGAGTACTTGGAGATTTGATCGATGCTTTCCAGAGTAGGTTGCCTGGGGTAGACATGCAACCAGAGATCAGTTGTCATATCTGTGGCGCCACTTTCAATGTTGATATTGGTGGTGAGGATTTTTTATTCCGGAAGCCCAAAGGCCGGAAGAAACATTGACATGGATATATAACTCCTGTAATTTCATTGGGTATAATTTCAAATACTTCAATTATGCTGATTTTATGGGGATGCCAATTTACGAGTTCGAGGCGCACTTAGAGCAAGCAAAAGAATTCGATCAGCGTAACAGGGAAGCGTTGGAGCGCGCAAAAAGGCGTCGATAATACATGCCAGTCGCTAACTTCTCTCTAACACTCGTTGCACGAGCCCTAAATCTCAAAGAGATTCAGATGGCTACGATGGGCATTCACGATTTAAGTGGCGCCGTCAAGGGCTTGGGCACGTCCATGATAAACATGCATCAGGTCGGCACGACACTAGCTATTGCAGGAGTTGCTGGATTCGGTCTTGCCGTGGTAGGTGCCATAAAATCGGCCGCCGCGCTAGAGTCTGCGATGGCGGATGTACAACGCATAACCGGAAAAACTGGGTCAGAAATTGATGAGTTATCGGCCGGTTTCGTAGAGCTATCTCAGCAGGTCCCACAAACAGCAACACAGTTAGCGCGTGTGGGGGTTATCGCCGCACAGCTAGGCATTTCTGGGGCAGAAAATATTAAAGCGGTAGCTCTAGAGGCATCAAAATTAGCACGAGTTTCTGACCTAACAGAGCAGTCTGCCGCGGCAGCGTTCGCACGACTAAGCACAGTGCTAAGATTGAACGTTCTAGATGCTCATAAACTAGGGTCTGCAATGGTCATTCTAGCTAACACGACAACAGCCACAGCCGGATTTATCGTGGATGCCACAGTAAGATTCGGGGCTTTGGGCGAACGTCTGGGAATATCCACCGGTACTCTACTGGCATTTTCCGCAACAATGCGAGACTCCGGTCTACGAGCGGAAGCGGGCGGAACTGCAATCGCGCGGTTTTTTGGATTAATCACAACAAGGCAAAAAGATTTTGCAAGAGTGCTGGGAATTTCAGTTTCTGAGTTTGACAAACGTCTAGGCGAAGATGCCACGGGCGTAATTATGAAATTCTTGGGCACTTTGAGTAGACTAGACGCCGTACGTGCTAGCCAAGTGCTCAAACAGGTGGGTCTTAGTGCTGTCCGTTCTCGCGAGGCTGTATTCAGCCTTTCACAAGACATGGATAAATTGCGGAGGAACATAAACAACGCTAATGACGCTTTCGAAGAGGGTACGAAACTTCAAAGGTCATTTGAGGCCGTAATTCAAACCCTAAACTCTCAAATAGACATTCTAGTCGGCAAAATAAAGAACATTTTTATTGAAGTAGGACAAATTCTACTTCCGATTGTAAAGGCGGTAGTCGCGGTTTTCAATGAACTTATTGACATTTGGTTTCGTGTACCATCGGTACTACGGTCGGTGATTGCTATCGCTGTAATTGCGGGGGCCTCCTTTGCGACGTTTATTCTAGCGATGGCGGGTCTTACATTCATACTACCGAAAGTTCTAAGTGGGTTCATCCAGATTAATAGCACATTAACTGGTACCGGGGAAAGAGTAAAAGGCGCATCGGTTTCGTGGGCCGCACTTAAGGCGGAAATCGTCAAATTTGTTGATTTGGCAAGTGCTAAGTTAAAATCGTTAAGATTTCCTGCGCAATTCACATCCGATGTGGGTGCCGCAACTGCATTAATGCAAAATTTAACTGCATCTATGACGACACTTCAGTCTGGTTTCGCGGCTAAATCGGCGATGGGGGCAGCACAAGTACCGCCTCTCGTGGCTAAATCGGCGATGGGGGCAGCACAAGTACCACCTTTCTCGGCGGCTTTCGCGGCTAAGTCAGCAATGGGGGTGCAGAGCTTTGGGTCAAAAATAAAGGGAATTGGTCCTGCCATTTCCCGTGCTGTTGGAAAACTCGGAAATCTACACAAAAGTTTTGGTGCCCTCGGGTCATCAATCGGCTTTCTTGTTTCATCACAGTTTGGTTTGCCGGGTATCGCAGTACAAATGCTATTGTTCGAGGGTGGTTTAGCTAAATTAGCTCCCGGGTTCAAATCATTAATTGGGGGATTTAGAGCTAGTACAGCAGCGGCTGCCGGCACTACAGGAATGATGGGTAAAGTGAGTTTTGCAATCAAAGGATTGTCAAAGTTTCTTCTGACGAATCCCATCGGTATAATTATATTTGCATTGCTAGTCATAATTCCCCTTACAATCAAATGGATAAAAGAGGTCTCGAAACTCGGCCTTGCTATGAGACTGCTACTCGGAATTGGATTAATTATCGTACTATCATTATTCGGTCCCGCGGCGTTTTTCCTTGGTGTAATCATATTCCTAGTAACTGAAGTGGTTGCGGCCATCCGAAAGTTCATCGAAGTGCTGAGATTTTTGAAGATACTAAAACTAATAAATGTTCTATTCACAGAATTCAGTCAAATAGCTAGTCGACTCATCAAACTTGTAACAGACATCAAAAACGCCTTCGAAAACGTATTAAAAGCTGCGTTCGAGCCAGTAAGAGAATCTCTAGAAAAGTTATTTTCTACAATCTCGAAGGTCAGCGGTGCATTTGATGTGTGGCTAAATAAAGTCGTCGGACCTGGGGCAACATTTTCGAAAGCGTTTGAGACGGTACTTCTCGGCTTGGCGGAACCTGCGGATAAAGTAGCCGGAGCACTAAAGAAGATAGTTGACAGTGCATCTGATATGGTGACGGAATTTATAGCTGCACTTGAGAGGGGGGAAAGTATATCGTTACTATTTGCTCTTATCAGAGTTGATATTGATAGGTTGAGCCGCTCGTTTAGGAAATTTGTTAAGACAGATCTAGATGATTTTGGTAGGGCAATAGACAGAGAATTCATACCGAAATTTGAAAAATTCGTTGACTTCATAGCAGATAGTTTAGAAAATGTTGTGCCGTTAGTAATAAACGCTGTTACAGACATAATAGACAGTATCTCAAAAACGGGATTAGTACGGGGTTTATCGAATACCGTAGATGAGACCCGCAATAAATTTTCGGTTGCACTTGAAAAAATGGCATTAATTCTAATCGATGCATTTGCCAAGGTGTTTTTAAGTGATAAAGTAATTGATGCGGTCACAAAGCTTGGCGGCGTTATTACAACCCTCCTAGCTGGCGCAATGATTGATGCTTTCGTAATAGCAATGCAGGAGATCGGTTCCCTGACCCCGCTTAAAATAGGTCTATTGGCTGCTGCGGCCTTAGCGCGCCAAAGAAAACGAAAAGAAGATGCTGCGGCCAAGGTAATAGGTGAACAATTATCAATAACATTTGGAAAATTCATTGACTCCATAGCAGGTAGACCAAAAGCCGCAGAGAATGTAAAAGCAAGAATGGCGGCGTTAGTCTCGCCGCCACCTTCGGCTGGGAAGGAGTTTCTTTCGATATTCATAGATCAGCTAGACGACATAAATGAAAACACAAAGGAAGGAGCTAAAAGTGGTGCAGAGACCGCCAAAAACACCTCCCCGCCGACGGTTTCATTCACCCCATTTACGATAGCAGAAAGAGAACGGGAAGCGGTGTCTCGCGGACTTGAGCAACTAACAAGAGGACCATTTGGTGGCTAACCTTCAATTTTTATCGAACATTACTAGTTTTCCGACAGAGATCGGTAAGTTACAGGCATTACCATCGATGAGGGGCATTAATCGGGTCATTTTACAGTTCGATCTGGACTCTATAGTGGGTAGTATTGCAAAAGACGACAAAGAAAAAAGCGCTCTTGCGCACGTCATCGTAGACTTTCCTATATCTCCTAAAGAGCTAGACGTGAATTTTCCGGTTCAGTGGGAGGGGACCAATCCAGCTAGCGGAGGTGGTTCAGGTGTTTTACATAGTGCAAGAGTCGGTCCACGAAAAGTATCGTTCACAACAACTTTTGATGCTTATGGACCACCACCGATTTTTGTCGGTGGGGCTGACGGGCAGAATATTTCGGATGATTGGATTGCGCATTATTTACAACGATTGAGAATGATGTCTGGATTCGTAAACGAGGTCAGCGCACCGGAGCGGGCGTTGGAAAGAGATGCGAAGGCACAGGTGGGTAAAGAAGTAGCTAACTTAACCCTCATTGAAAAAAATGCTTTATTACAGGAAATCCTAAAAAAAAATCCGGGGCCGCTACTCTTGACGGCAGCCCCCGTCTCCATGAGCTGCGTAATAACAAAATTCGAGACCAAGATACTAAGAATATCAGCTCAAAATCAAGAAACCTTCGTTTCTGAGACTGGGTCGGAAAGCGGACTGCAAAAAAAGATTAGTACGAGGGTAATTCGTGCTGAGGTGTCACTAGAACTAACCGAGAAATTTGTCGAGACTTCAATTGCCGACACAGATGAGTCACCTACGAAATAATAGTTACGATAAACAATTAGTAGAAGGATGATTTATTTATGCCAGTTTTTAGAGGTAGTAGATACGAAAAAGTTAGAGCCGTCGGTGTCATAAGACCCGGAGGTCAAGTAAGGCTTTTTACTACTCTTAGAAAACCAATAACTACAGATGACATCGGAAGGAGTTTTAAAAAAGTTGCACCTGAAACTAAAGATGTCATTGATTTGATGGCATTTGAGGTGGGGGGTCCGGAGCGATCTGGATGGGTCATTTCTGATGTCAACTCATTCACTGATTATCCAGACCCGTTAGAGATTGGGTCTGCATTGACAGTACCCAAGGGATCATTTCTTAGGAGATTATAACGTTGGGTAACGGGTCGGGAGAATTAATTCAAAACAAGGTAAAATCTGCTACTGATTCCGATGCGGATACGCCTAATGATGCCATCGACAGGGCGGAATTTGGCGCTGGTACAGAAATTACAGTAACGGACATTCCGTCCCCAATTAGAACTAACGTACCAAAGAACGTATATGCAACGTTGGGGGGTACAACAGAAACTTTATCCATAGCGGTACTAATAGGTGATACTCATATCTCTAAATATTCGCTTTCAAGAATAGATATAATTGAGAGCGATTCCGAGGAATTTGACTGGGTAAGAATAGTAGTTAATGCCAGAGCCGAGAAGCATCATGAAACAGCAATAATAAAGGCATTATTTAAGAAAGAGGGTTTCTTGACAATTAGTGTTCGTGCCACCATCAAAACTGGGGGGCGGATAGGTGTATCAAGGAACTTTGTCCTCACGAAAATTAGCGATTTGAACCTCGATTATCTGATAGAATTTATCGGTCGAGGTTATTTGTATATCACAAATTTTGAACGTGACCGCCGACAGATAGGATGGAAAAAGAGTTCCGATTCTGAAATTGTTTCCAATATTGTTGCAAAACAATCCGAGATGTTCGAGAGAAAATTATCTCTGATTATTAGAAACTCAAATATTCAGAAGACGAAATCTATGACGGGCCACTTCGTAACTCAGATGAATGAAACGGATTACGAGCTAATCACTCGTTTGGCGAAAAAAAATGGGTTTGAATATTTTTTTGCAGAAAATTCATTCCATTTCCATAAATTTAACCCGGTAATTAAAAACAAAACAATAGCACTGAACGGCGGGTCATTTGACGAGATAGTATTTGGGCACAGAGACGACTCGAAAATAGTTGGGAAGATCAACTCATCGCTGTTTACAGAATCTGGAAAATTGCTATCCACAACAGCCGGGCCAGAAAGTGGCGTAAATAGCGACATCAAAATTACTCGCGAGGCTAAAGACTTGTTGGAGCAGGGGGTTTTTCGCGGTGAAGGATCTTTTGTCACGGCCAATCCGGGGGCCGAGGAATTACCTAGCGCCTCAACAGGCGAATTTGTCAGCCCGCCACCATCGATAACTGACAAAGAAACACTCGATAATTTTGCTCTCAGTATGCAACGAAAACGTTCGATTAAGTCAACCATCAAAATATCTGGACTGAGAGGTGACCCGGAAATACGGCCAAGATCTGTAATCTTCCTTTCTGGGGGCAGAATTTATAGTGGAGATTATTACGTAAGCAAGGTTGTCCACCATCTTGTGTCGGGTCGTTATCTGATGAACATTGACGTGCTATCGATAAAAGAACCAAATTATGCTGTTCCTCCACACGAAAACGTCAGTGATATCGTAAAGTCCGGTGCCCCCGGAAAAAACACCGTGGAATAAAAATGGATGATCAAGATAGAAAGACACTAGGCGGGTGATGGCCGATCAGCTAGAACTTCTCGGCTTACACAAAGGCGTCGTAGTGGATAACCGCGTTCAAGAGGATCTCGCCAAAAAGGGCCAGTTAACGATAAAAGTTGCCGGATTAATGGGGAACATACCAATTAATGGCGTTCAAGCCATAGGCGGACTTATGGCTGGTGATGATGATTACGGGTCGTTGATAATACCAAAAATCGGTAGCAAAGTTGTCGTCGGGTTTTTTGGCGGTGATCCAGATGCCGCTTTTTGGTTCGGTGGTTGGCACGGGAGTGAAAACGGCGGCGATGCCCCTGACCCGGTGAAGGGGAAAGAAGACGCGTCAATGGGGCCACCTAAGGGCTTTTTAACGACGACTTATGAGACGGCGGGCAACATATTATTTCAAATAGTTGATCCAGGAACCTCAAGTAACCCAACATATGGAAAAACACATGCCTTATTCAAGTCTGAGACCGGTCATGAGTTTGTCTTCGAAGACACACCAGATGGAGGGAGGATCTCTCTTTATCACGCAAACGGCGCCGAGATAGAGCTTCGTCCTGGCGGTGGCAGGTCCGACCGCTGCAATATTTATCACATGGGGGTCATCGGAGCGTATAACAAACAAATCGGTGGGAACTATTCGATGTCTGTGGGGGGTCTTTCTCAAGAGACTTATAATAGTGGACACGAATCCAGCATTCGAGGCAACGCTAAGTACAGTTTTGGGGGAACGATTGATTTAGAGATCGATGGTCGAGTAACAGCAGATTTCGGGAACAATCTTGAAATAAAATCAAATTCCGGTGTTGGCATAGAGGCTCTCGGAAATGTTGCTGTATTCTCCGGGTCCACGATGACGTTTGGTGTTGGCGGCCAGAAAAACGACATAGTCGGGGAGAATTCTCAAGAGCTGATCGCCAATAATCTGGCATCTCCAGATGCCAAAGTAATAAATGCTGTTTCGGGTAACATCAAGATAAATACAGACTTGGGTAATCTGAATCTTCGGGGCTTCGATATTAACTTGGAATCTTATGGCGTATCAAGCACCTCAATATTGTTGTCTTCTCCATCCGGCGGGGTAACAATACAAAGTCTTTCATCATCGGTTGTTGTTAGTTCAGATATTAGCCTGTTCTCCACTAACCAAGTAGAGATTGAAGCGGCTTCTGGGCCAGTAAGTATCGATTCTGGGACGAGTATCAATGTAACCGCATCTGCCGGAAACATCTTGCTAACCGCGAGTTCGGATGCCACTATATCGTCTCAAATCCTAAATTTATCCGGGTCATCTAACGCAAGTCTAACGTCAAACGGTACTATAGTGATAAATGCTCCGGGCATACTGATTGGGCCAGCACCCGTACCAGTAGCCACACAAGCGGCCTTGGTTGCCGTAGAAGCACGTTTGAAGGCATTAGAACTACTATTTAGCGGTCATTTCCATGTAATTGCCCCACTAGTCGGCGGGCCAACCAGCCCGGCACCTTTCTTAGCATCGCCACCAAGCCTCCTCCCCGGTACACAGACGCTAATCACCTAGAAGATGTCAAACTGGAGCAAAGAAACACGCAAAAACGGGATGAGTAGGATAGTAAACCTACTTAATGACGCTATGGTTTTGATAAGTAAAGACTACGAAAGAAAAATAGAGTCAATAAAAAAACTAGCAGAATCACAAAGAAAACAACATGTATTTGGTTCCGTAATTAATAGAAATGGTCGGGGTGACTCATGGCAGAGTGGCAGAGTTTCTCGTTAGCCGGAATGATTCCGAATGAGCTGGAGGATGCGGTCGATGCCCTAGACGATCCGATCAATGCTCTGGCAGATGCGATGGATGCTCTAAGCTCTTTCGTGAGCGCACTGCAAGCGCTTTCCACGGGGTTTGTAGACCCATTGAGTGCGGCGCTACAGGCAATCACTAATCAGTTACACAATGCTATTGATGACTTTAGAAATGGGGCGTTTTTCGTCCTCCCATTACCGCCCGGTTTTACTCCTATGGCACCGCTTTCGACGATCGGTGTAAAATTCAAAACACCGTTGCTAAACTCAACCGTATCTCAATTCCCCCTAGTACCGAAAGGTCGGACATTTTTCAAGGCTAGGAGCATAGATGGTTTCATAAATGACATAGAAGAGAGCCTTTACGATATGTCTGATAGTAGTAGACCGATATTCTCCAATAATGCTCGAATATTCGCTGTGGTCTTTATGGCCGCCGAAACAAATCTAACAAATTTTATCACACCACTAAAAATTTTATCCAGTTTTTTCCGTGGATCACAATTCAAGGGCCTTTTTGCTGAATTTCTGTCTGGATTCAAATTCGGGTCAATGGTCCCACTGGGGGAGGTTTTTGAGAGTTTTACGCCAACAGGTCAGCCACAGTCGCTGCGTATAACCGGAGGATCAAATTTCCCCGCAAATGGGGCAGACATTATTATCGGTGATCCATCAACCGATAATACTACTCTGGCAACTTATGAGTCCAAGTCCGCCGTTCCCGGAGAAATTGATATAGTAGATTTGAATGGGGTAATAATAGCACTATCTATTGGTGAAATTCCAGAGGGGGAGGCGGTTGGCCTGCTACAAGCAGTCCCGCAAGATCCCAGGGGGGTAACGACTACGGGTGACGTGACCCCCAGCTTCCTGGGATTGCAAAGTTTTCCCGTTGACATTGATATCAGCGACATCTCGAATTTTAAATCCCCTGATCCAGGATCGCCGTTATCAGCGATTGAAATTGGTGGGACGAAATATAGCTACGAATACGTGGTTCCAAACAGCCCCAGTGGCCCCTCAGGTACGCTAAAGAATGTCAGAACAGTTACGGCAACTATTCCAAAGGATTCCCTAGTCGTACCCGCTACAAAGGATCTTAGGCTGCCCGATTGGACAAGAACCCGCGGTCTTGAGGACGCGATGCCACGCTTTAAGCCGCTACTCGATGGTCTTGATAGGGCAATAGGTCTACTCGAAGTTCCAAAAAGTATTGCGGATGGATTATCAGATTTCATGGGTGTTCTAACAAAAAGGGCTAACTTACTAAGAGATAACCTGAATAAGGTAAAACAAGCTCTTATAGCTCTACAGGATTTTTTGGCCGATCCAGACGTTCATATGGTGATTATTGATACGACTGAAGGACTAAGGGGATTTACAAAGGAGCTGAGATCCGCGACAAATAGGCCAATTATCGGCTCCCCCGGTTTCACTGCCGGCATAGTTTGGCTAGCTGGTGGAACTGGCGATGTTCCTGGCATAATAGCACTTGAGGCACTTTTCACGTAGGCAAAAATGGGATTTGAAGAATTTTTCACTGATTTAGGCTCAGTAGAACAAGACCACATTCGTGACCTGTTAGTCGATATGTCCTCTGCCGGCAATCGCACGAGAATAGACTCTTTAGAGGGGAAATTAAGGTCTATCCACCACGAAATAAACAAGATAAATAGTATTCGCGAGGGATTGAGTGGGAGGTTACTAAGCGCGGAAAGCGCATCTAAAATAGTTGATCAACGTGTTAGCGACAGCAAAAACACACCGATTTGGTTACTTTTGCTACAAGAGCTTTTACACTCCTATATAATAGAGCTAAAACAATCTGTGGAGGACACAAAACCAAACGAGCAACTAAAAGATAAGTATTTGATGAGAGAACAAATTAAATCCATGCAAACTCGTAGCGTTATCGCGGACTCGATTTTGAGTGAAATAAGTGGCAAGTAATAATGCACTCGGATTTTTGGGCGCTGGAATAAGCTTTCCGCTTAGATTCTTCGGCGGTGGAGTGGCAAAGTCATCCGAAGTTCAGCACGTTGAAGAATCCCTCAGACAAATACTAGGTACAGCCATCTCAGAGCGTATTATGCGTCGAGATTGGGGTTCAAATGTCGAATCGTTGATTTTTAGCCCCAACGACCCGACTTTTGACATCAGATTACGTCGAGTTTTGATCGAGCCGCTAAGACTATTTGAGCCACGAGTAAATGTTATTTCGGCAGACATTCTCGGCAGGGACCCAGACAGGGGAATAATATTCGTCAACATCGATTTGTCGATCAGAAGAACTAATCAGGCATTCAACATAACACTCGCATTTAGTGATAGCGCCTAAAATGGCTAATAATGAATTCAGAATACCGGCAATAGACTCATTATCCCGCGATTATGAAGCGATCCGGGACGATATGATCAAAATGATTCCGTTCTTCACTCCAGAGTGGACGGACTTAAATCCATCGGATTTTGGAATCGTTCTGATTGAGCTTTTTGCAGCACACTTAGATAACTTGCACTGGTATTTGGATCGCAGACTAAGCGAACCTTACCCAGATTTAATGTTACTTCGTCAGAGCGCGATCAATATGTTCAAGCTCATTGATTTCAGGCTTAGGGCACCAGCAGCCTCTGTAGTGACGCTGGTGTTTGCCCTACCATCAGTACAAGGAACCGATTTTACGATCCCGGCTGGAACTCAAGTACAGTCTACAGGCGGACTGATTTTTGAGACAGACGATGATTTGATCATTACTGCGGGATCACTCGGAAATGAGGTTGACTTAGATGATAACCCCGTATTTGGTGCATCGGCTAGCCGGGGGGAGACGATCACAGAAACGGTTCCTCAAATTCCAACATCTGACGGATCTGCATTCCAAGAAATAGTATTCAGGTTCAAACCAGTAATCCAAGACAGTCAACAAATGTTCTGGGATGAGGGCGCGGGGGCAGAGTTGTGGCCCGTCGTAGAAACTCTTGCCGACTCTTTGCCTACCTCTAAAGAATATGAACTTATAGAGACAGACACAATAAAGTTTCTGAGGTTTGGTGACAATGCCCAAGGAAAAATTCCGGATATCGGCGCAACTCCTACCCTCATATACCGTATCGGAGGCGGAGCAGCGGGGAATGTTCCTGCCGGAGAGATTAGTACCGTACTTACAACGCTACCATTATCAGTTACGGTTACAAATCCAGAAGCGGCGGCTGGTGGAGAGGATGCTCAGACGCTAGCAGAAGCACGCATAGCCGGTCCACGATCTATTCGTGCGTTGAATCGTGCAGTAACATCGGAGGATTACAAATTCTTCGCGGAACAGTTTCCGGGAATTGCTCGTATTGCCGCAATATCTCAGGGTACTGGCAGATTGACTACTATTGTAGTGCTGCAGGAGGGGGGCGGAGAAGCCCCACAGGCACTACTAGATAGCTTGGTAGAATTATTAGACACAAAAAGAATGATAACGGATGTCATTACTGCAAGATCGGCTAAATTCGGGGCAATCGATATTATCGGAACAGTTCAAGTTCTGCCAACGTTTCTAAACCTGGACGTTCAAAATAGAGTGATAATCGCCCTAAACAACTTCTTCGATGCTGATATATCACTAAATGAAAGCTCAAGCGCGATTGACTTCGGAAAAACAATCACTCACAGTGATATTGTAAGACTCATCGACGAAATAAATGGGGTTGATTATGTTGATCTAACCACACTAACACTACAACCAGAAGTAGATTTCGTTACAAAAACGGGTGACTATACGGTTAGTTCGGTGGCTGTCGGAGCCACATCATTACGAGAAACTTGGACAATCCAATTTAATTCTGCAACCACATTCACGGCATCTGGAACAGCATCGGGTGTGCAAAGTAATACAGGCGTAATGGATTCAGCTTATATCTCTGACAACAATGAGGTTAGTTTCACGGTAATTTCTGGCTCAATTCCTCCCGCGATATCTGACCAATTTAGATTTAGAACATCTGTAAAGGTAGGAAATATTCTTATAGATGAAGATCAAATTGCTGTTCCGGGGATTACTGCGCTTACGTTTGTTGGGGGCGCGTAACGATGCCGTCCTACATACCGCAGCCGCCGTCATTTTTTACCATAAGTAATGTTGATGGCGATCCCAATCTTGTGCATCTCGCGTGGAAGCCGACAACGGATGATGATCTAAGACAGGATTATCTACTTTCTGATGACATGAATAACCCACCCGAGATGGTCAGCGCCTCTGCCGGAGGGAATCCAGAATTTATTTCTGCACACCTAAGAAAAATGGTGGGGTATAGATTACACAGAGGATTGGTGCCAACATTCATCCCAGACGTATCAAACGAGTTGGCAAACGAGTCCACACTTGGGCCATACCAGAACGAGTATGAGGACACAAACGTGATTGACGGAGTAACGTATTACTATAAGCTGAGACAAGTAGTAACTACGTAATAAATGGCAATAATTAGGGGTTAGTTTTTATGCCCGTATCCATTGTTAGCTTATTTTCTGGCCCATTATCCGCATTCGTTCCATTCGATGTGGATACGCCACAGGCTGCGAAATTCACTGAATTGTCAATCATGCAAGATTCGGGTGCCCCGAAGGGGTCTTCGATAGTCACGTTAAACTGGGATCTCCCACAGTTCAATGAGCCCATTGCAGGAGAATTTCTTGGAGTAGCTGACGGATCAGCCCAAACATTTGAGACGCTGTTCGATCCCATTGATGCTCTTAGTTACACTATTCAAGAAGTAGCGGGGCCATTCGGTGGCGCGGGGCGCGGAGATACAACCCTACTTTTGGGTGCAGCGGAGGGACAGAATAGGCTTACAGTCGTGTTGAACGTCAATTTTCATCCCGGAGATGCAGTAAGAGTACAAGAGGGGGTAAAGATTGAATATTTTGTCGTATCTTCGATAGATGGTAGTGACATTGTATTGACCTCAAATATTTCTATGGTTTCTGGGTTTAGTGCGGGCGCGCTGGTACAGGAGGCTCAGGGGGTAACCCCCAAAATACCCGTAACCGATTTCTCCATTGCATTACCGAGTGGGGTTATTGATCTTGTTCCAGGCCAATTCACACCCGCGGCGGAAGTCATAATCGCGTACCAAAGTGAGCTGCAGGACCTAGATCATTTGGAGGTATATCGTTTACCGGGGTCTGATCCCGTTACTGACACCTCTCGTTCGAACGTTCTCGCTCAAAGTGGGCTTGTCGTCATAGACAACGCGCTAATACCAACAAGTGTACAAGTCATCGATACTCTCGTCGAAGATGAGAACGGAGAAAACTGGACCTATTATATTTATGCTGTAGATGATGAATCTTCGCCAAATGTCTCTGCTGCAGATTCCGTTGTAGTAGAAACAATACCAACTATACCACAGAATCTTATTAAGCAGGTGAGTGAAAATCAGGTCAAAATTTTTTGGGATTTCTTACCCGTAACATCTGACTCAAATACTGACGGTTTTAACGTCTATCGATCAGATGGGCCGGTTTTTGATACATCTACTGCTGTAAGGGTTAATACAACTGTAATACCATCTACGACGCCGTTTTTTGATGATTCGGCTGGAAATGGGGTGAATAGGCGCCCAATCAGCGAGGTGGCAATTCCAGTTAACGGTAACGAATATACCTACAGGATCGAATCTATTGACTCAGTCACATCCTGGGACGTAGGAACAGAGAATGAATCTGCCGAAACAAATGAAAATCTGATGGCTACTAGGGCTATTTGATGTCTACATTTATCTGCAAAAATTGCGGTCGCTATCACTCATCCGTTCCCAAGGGGAACAAGTGCAGTGGATGTGGCAATCCATTGAGTGTTGATCCGCAGTCTATCCAACACCCCGCTACGCAACTCAGTGCTAGATTCGTATGCACCGTGTGCCTTAGGAGATTCAGCCTCATCAAAGAGAAGGACACGCAGCTTAAATGTCCGATTTGTGGGTGTGATGGAATTCTACCCGTTTCTCCGCTGGCCAGAGTAGACGCGATCGGAAACGTGGTGACAAGAAAGAAAGTTAAAGCCGCCAGATTCTTACACAAGTCAATGCGTCAGCAGCAGCACCTTGAGTCGGTAATAAGTCAGTGGGATGCCCTATTGAATAGCCTCGACACAGATCAACTGAAGTGTGAAGCCTCTAAGAAAGCCATGCAGTCGGTCTTGAAGGATGTGTGTGATCGGCAGGCCACAGAGGCGATGGTGAGGATTTAGGCTGTGGGCGAAAAATTAGTCAGCCTCTACTCTGGTCCCCTTACTGCCGATCCCGGCACTCGTGTTGAGGTTTCCGATTTCCTCGTAGAAACCGCCCACGAGGGTCCGCAGATCCTGGTTACATGGGCGATCCCGGACATCTTCGAGGCGTCAGAAATCCGTCTGGTACGCAAACGATTCATGTTTTCTGAGAGAATAGATGACGGTAAGCTTCTTTTGACCGAGGCTGGTCCGCCATTTACAGAAACAAATTATTCTGATATTGATGTTTTTAATGGCGAAGTTTTTTATTACACCATGTTCCACAAACGAGTTGATACCGGATTGTGGGTCACATCTTCCCGTACACAAGGGAAAGCGTTCGCGTTAGCGACTGGATTTTTTCACCAGCGCTTGGTAGACCATCTTCCAAGAATTTATCGAACCCAGGATGATCTTCAAACTCAGAAGGAGCTATTAGAATCAGTAATCGACAATAGAGGCGAAAGAATAAATTTTCTGGAGCAACAAGAAGACCCCTTTGGCCCGCTCTATCGATTCCTTAAAAACTTCGGCTTATCTCTTGATCGAGTCAAGGGAATCCTCGATGCCTATCCAGGCACCATCCTAGACGTCGACAGAACCTGTTCGGATTTTCTCCCCTTTATGGGAAGACTGGTCGGAATCGATCCTAATTTCGAGATTCCAATCCAAAAACAGCGGTCAGAAATAAAAAATGCAATACCTACGTGGAAAACGAAGGGGACTGTTCCCGGTGTCGTGGGCTACGCTGAAAATGTTACTCAATTAGATGCTACACCACACGAATTCAGCAACAATGTACTTATTATGCACAAAAAAGGCAGGAAAATAGCTTTTCTGACCGACTTTACAACGCAAAATGAATCAAACAAACCGGGGGACACAACATCTAGGATCATCAGTGTCAGGAATGACGATAAATATTCTCATGTAAAATATGCACTTTATTTCACACTTGAACCAGATATACCGTTACGCAGAGAGGTCGTTGCGAAATTGGTTCGACTGCAACCCGTCTTCGAGCCGCAAAGCTCCATTGGATTTTTCATCTTCCTTGACGTGGCATACGAAGATATTTATGATGTAAGTGATGTATTAGAATCATCAGAAGATGTCATAACTACATTAGATGAGGAATCTTATGACAGCACTAATGTAAACGAGGATTTTGATGACACTATTACAACAGATATTTCGGTTTTTTTACATTCAGTTGAGTTTCCTCCCAGTGCCGGAGGAATAGATGGCCTATCAAACGGCCTCAAAATCAGCGAATACATTCCGACGCCGTAGTACCGGGGGAATCTTTAATTGTACGAAGAACAATACGATCAAAATAGGGTAAAGGGCACTTGGAGGGACATTATACGCAAAAAGCTCCCAGATGGCACCATCGTCGAAACCAGAACAGATTGGAAAGACAATCTGATCGTAGAGAATTTTGGTGTGCTGGTCGCAGCTTTGCTCGCTAATAGCGGATTGATTACCGGGGGCGCTCTCTACCACGCGGTAGGCCGCGCAAATAGTGCCAATGACCCGGCGGCACCTGATCCCGGACTAATTACAGACACAACATTGGAAGATGAGATATTCAGAAAAGCTATTGATAGCATTAAATTCTTAGACCCATCTGATAACCCAGTAGTAGGCCCCACAAATAAGATAGAACTTGAAACAACATTTGAATTTGGAGAAGTTCCGCCCGGTAATTACATTCGTGAGCAGGGGCTGTTTGGTGGGACCGCTACGGCGACTGCCGATTCTGGGCTGATGATTGATACTATCAAACACATCCCTATCTGGAAAGACCCAAGTATTGAATTAGTCAGGCGAATTAGGCTAGAAATAGTTGTGACATAAGATAATGGGCGCTAGGTCTGGAAATTACAGTAGATTGATTTTCGATGAGGTGAAGCGTTACGGCTTCGCGCTCTTCCAGCAGAACACCGAATTTTCTGATGCGGATATCAACGATGCACTAGAGTCATTACACACTCTGTCTCGACGTATAACTGAGTTTTCGGTTGGAAATGGTTCTCCATTCGACACCCCGAATATGGCGTTCGAGGTCTTAGAATCGACATCACCGCTGAATAATTTCAAACTAAAGGGCGGGGATGGTACGACCGAAGGTGCCGGACGTATTTTCAACGGTGGATTTCATTGTATTCTCCCGTCTGATACAGAATATAGATCAAACAACGAGGAAATACACGCCCCAATTGTGGGACTTTCGGATACTGTACTAACTGACACAGCGGCCAAATTCATTGCAGATGAGCTTGTGGGGCGCGACTTAACCCCAGACATATCTGCACCGGCAACGGTCTTTCCCATTCTAGCGAACAGTGAGACGACAATTACTGTTGCCGGAGGTCTACTAGCCGCAACCTCTGTTGGGCAATTCTACCGTGTAGAACTATCAACTCCTAATGCTAATCTAAGTGAGTATACAATAGATTTTATCACCACTTCTACGCTACCCGATGATGGAAAAATAGTAGTTGAGTTCCCAACGGGAACAAACATAAACTCTATCACAAACACCGACATTACTAGCAGTGACATTAATGGTACGTTTACAGTGGGGTTGTTAGGGGAAACACTTACAGTCACACGAAACGGGGATGGCACCCCAACACTCGCGGGATCGTTAAACATCATCGTTGACAAGGTAATAAATCCGAACGTGGGTAGTTACTCCATTCATATGGAGACACAAGATTCCTTGTCCACAACAATCGATGAGATGCTTGCGTCAACCCCATACAACATAGTGTCTACCGCTGGATTATCATCTATTATTGTGACTCCGGCAAGCTCCGCCGCGCTGGCGACCACATCGTATTTCGTTCAATTTGACACCAACAATACTTTGCCATCAGACGGTCGAGTCGTGATAGAATTTCCTCGTGGAACCGATTTAAGCGGCGTTGGCGGGGTAGATGTCACCAGCACTACAGTCAATGGAACTTTTACTGCTACCTTCAGCGGGACAACCCTCACAATAGATCGTGCTGGGGGTGGTGGGCTACCAGAGCCAAACGGCACAATCGACTTCACTGTCGCGGATATTGTTAACCCCGTAGACGGTAGATACGCGATCCACATTCAGACTCAGGACGGGTTGGGTGCGCCAATCGAGGGCTTTGATGTTAGCCCCACGTATACAATCGGGGCGGGCGCGGGCCTACTTGCCATTACCGTGTCGCCAGATCCCAGTACGCCCGGCTCCGTCAGGACCGACACGGTATATCTAGATTCATATTTGGATGAAATTGATAGTGTCGAGGATGAAACCCTTCTGCATCAATTTGACTCACTTGTGGAATTAGCTCGCAGAGCAAAAGTAAGACAAATAATCCGCATAGCCGAGGGGCCATTCGGCTCGCCGGATGATAAATACGTAGATTTTGATGGAAATGTCCATCGTGTGCTCGTGCTCGCGGAACTCAATCGACCGGATGGTAAAGGTACAATAGAGACTGCCGAAATAGAGAATAAAATTGAGTCTGTCGGCGACATCGCATCGATCAAGAATGAACTAGCAACCGCTAGACTACCGTTTAACTCCCTAGATGAAAGGCTCGACGATCTAGAGACAAGCATTGGTAATTCCATCGAAGAGTTAAACACTGTCTTACCAATCAGGGTCGATGGTGTAACAACCGCCGTCGGTCCTGGTCCCGTCGTAATCACCGTAGATAACGTGATTCCTAGTGGCACAAGCGGCGCAATGACGGGTGCCGACAAACAGAAATTGGATGACATCGAGGCGGAAGCTAATAAGACACACACCGGTTTGGACACGCTAGATACGGGTGCGGTTGTTAAGGATTCCGTCACGAATCCGGGCGGTCAGATAGGTATCCGAGACACCGAGGGCTTAACTTGGACCGGAGACGACACCACAAATCAGATCCAAGCCGACCTTGAGCTAGCGACGGGACTAACAAAGGGGGCTCTTTCTGCCACAGATTTTACGAAGCTCGGTGGGGTCGAAACCGGAGCAAATCGAACAAATACGAGCATTGATGTAGACATCACACTAGACCCTACTGGTGTCATCTCGACCGCCGGTTCGGTAAGCAATCCCGGTGGACCTATCACGCTGGTCGAGGGCGATGGGATAGTCCTTCAAGCAGACGATGCCAACAACAGGATAATTATTGCTAGAACCCCACCATTCGGATCTATCGCAGTTGTCGATACATTCAAAATTATTGAGAATGACACTGAAACACTGATACCAAATCAGGGCAATTTCAATCGATTTGAAACAATTGACTTTGATGATGGTACGGGCCTCGTATCACCCAATGTACACGGTGTTGGTGGGCAACTTAACATACCGAGTCAATTTGTTACACCAATAGATGTCAAAATTCAATACGTTATGAGTGGGGTTGGCCCGGGGGATGTAAAACTCGAATTCAAATATCAAATAGCAGAATTTGATCAAGTTGCAACTACGGATGTAACTGATACCATCACAATAACTCCAAATTCTGTTGCACAAACTTACGAAACAAAAACAATAACAACCATACCCATTACCGACTACGAAGCAGGGGAGGATCTCCACTTCGAGATCCGTCGATTCGCACACGATGCGGAAGATACCCATACCGCTGACTTCCGATTGATATCCCTATCTTTTGAAGCACAGAATACCTAGTCAATGGCACACATTATTAACAAGTTAGCTTTCGAGATTCGACAGGACTACGGCGAACCTGTAGATACTGTCATAGAGTTAAAAGCTGTTTTATCTCCAAAACTACAGGACAAAACAACAAGATATTTGAAGGAAAAGAATTCATACTACACATTCCACACCGATTCCACAGATGCCCCAAACGATGATGATGTAATCAAGCCCGATGACATTGACGCAGACCCGGGTAGGTGGATTCGTGCTCATCAGCTACATGAGCAAATGACCGACCTTCAGGGCGGTATGGCGAATGATCGTTTCCATGTAACTGGAACACAGCACACGGATTTGACTGGCGGGAGTTCAGCAGATGCGCAGCACGGGCACAGTACATCCGTCATTACAGGGACGATCTCCGATACTCAACACGGGAATAGGGGTGGAGCTCTTCTACACCCCCTCGCAACACCATCTGATAACGGTTTCCTATCTAAAGAGGATAAGAAAATTGTTGATGACCTTGCGGCGGCACCAATTTTAATCGGCTTCACTCTTAGTACTGTTGAAGTAATAACCCTTGCCGGGACTTCCACCCTTCCGGCGTCATCGGTTACCGTTCCAGCCGGAATCTACAGCAAAATCTGGATTATCGCCTCGGCGCACATGAATTATTCCACGCAGGGTACGAGTGAAATTCAACTTCTGGCTAATGGGACACCAATTGCATCCACCCTCTCCTTCGCAACGATAGCGGGGGCCGGTCCGGGAATTTTCGCCGCTTTTGCTGCAGACAATCCGGGACCGGGAGCGAACGGGGGTGCGAACTGCATGCAAGTAATAATACAAGATGGGGCTGGTCCGGGTCAGATAGATTTATCGTCCGTGACACAAACGATTTCCTGGGGCACACAAACAGCCCAAACCGGTATGTATTCAGCAAACAGAGCATTAACGGTGTTTGGATTTAAATAGAATGGATTATGGCAGCACCAACAGCTAATACTTCTGGCGACATTTTCCTGGAAAGCAAACGGTACATTCAAACCGTTTTGCCGCAGGGGGTGCCGTGGGTTGATCGCGATGAAAACGATCGTTCCCAGATGATCTATAGCCAATTCAGAAGGGTAATTCAGACATCCATTGGTGATGGTGGACGAGATGATTCATTCAAAATTGATGAGTCATCGTCACCAACAAACAATTTTATTGTAACCGGCGGAGATGGTACGGAAGAGGGGAGTGCGTACTTCTTCCTTGGCGGGCATAAGTGTCTATTAGTCAGCGATGTGGAATATGAGTCGGGATTAACCCCAACAGATGAAGAAAAATCAATTCATCCCACCATTTCTCCAATTCCCGCAAGTTTCGGAATTTCACCGACCGTACTTGAAGACTCGGCAGCGAATTATGCCATCAATGAATTCGCCGGTCGGATGCTTCAGCCCAATATCGAAGATGCTACGGCATTCCTAGTCATATCAAATACCGCAAACACAATTACCGTTTCAGCGGGCGATATGACAACAGTAGCGTCCATTGGAGACCGTTATAGGGTCAAATTATCGACTCCGGGGGCTGGACCATCGCGAAGTGATGAAGTTTACTTAAACGTATTTATAGACGAGATAGATTCAACAGAAGATCCCGATCTTTTACACCCCCTTCTCGTGCCACAAGAAGCTCAAGTGCGGTTACAAGTTCAACAAGTTATTCATTACCGCGAAGATGCCCCAAGCTTTTCTGCGCCGTCACAGATGTATACTGACGCCGATGGTCGCCTGCATTTCGTTAGCAAATTAGCAGAAATTTCACGCCCCGGACTAGACACAGACATCAATTCGCCAGAAATAACTGATACAAGGGAGATCATTGTAGGTGATTTGACTGATTTTGTACTGAAATCCGGTGATACTATGACTGGGCCGCTCGTTATAGATGCAAACAGCGCCAATCCACTGCTGAGAATATTAAACGGGGGCGCATCAAATTCAATTCATGTAGATGTTAACGATTTTGTTTTGAGTTCCACCGGATTGGTGGGGTTTGGACGAATCCCTGGGGTTGGAAATGAGTTTGATTTTACTAGGTCGGTAGCAGGATCATCATTAAATAAGTTACTAGAAAATACAAGTTCTGTGGCACTGAGCTCATCGATCTCCCACATCCTCACACAAGGTAGTGGTGACGCATTCGTTAGATTCGGGAGTGATTTGTCGGGGACTCCTCAGAACTGGGTTGCCGGAATTGACACGTCGAATTCCACATTCAGCATTAATCCCGGAACCGCCCCAACAGCTTCACCAGGGGTATTTATTACTGACCAGACACGAATCGGTATCAACAATGGCATTCCGGGTGCGACACTCGATATTGTTAATGATTCTGTTCTGCCGACAGCCATCTTTGATTGGACAAGCGGGTCAACTTCTGGGGCATCTGTGATTCAACTGCTGACATCCAACGCCCTAGCAGCTCATACGGGTGCCATGATTTATGCCGAGAATAAATCATCAGACACTAATTCTATCTTTAGAATAAACAACCTATCAACAGGGGATTCTGATGATTTATTAATCAACCACGCATTGTCAATGGGTTCAGCGGTATCAATAACGACAAATGCGGCGGGAGTTGGTATTGCAAATTTGATCTCGATAGTCGATTCACGAACTGCTGGATTTCCGACTTGTGTATTTGAAAGTTCCGTCCCATCGGCAGTATTAACACTAATTCCTGCGGGAACGGGATCTTCTGGGCTAAGTGTTGCTGCGGCGATATCAGCTAGTGGATCGGCCACGCTATTCAACGCAACAAATGCTGGATCATCCCACACGGGCATCATCGGACAATTTATTAGTGGAGTACTGTCTGGGTCCAACACCCTAAACGCACTAAAGCAAGATACTGGTGCTGGACTCGCCTTTTTTGCACAAAAGGCTGGACCCGGTAACGTCACTAAAATAGAAACACAGGAAAACTCAGCGAATGCCGTGCTTGTTTTGTCAAAAACTCATGCGACACCATTTGCGAGCACGACAACCGCAATGCTGGACATCCAGTCATCAGCGCCAAACGATACATTACTGATAAAATTCGCCGGTTCTGCCCTCCATCACACTATTGGGCAGCCCACCGGCGGAGATTTGGCTGTAACTTTGAATACGATGGTGGACAACGTAATCGGGATGGCTTGGAGAGCCGTTTCTGGCTCTGCCGCAAATGTTTCTGTTGGACCGAATTCTTTGGGTAATTTGACGGGGGGATCAAACGCCCTTTATTTATCGGACGGTGCTGCACCATCATCGGTCGCATCGGGTGGCACACTAAACTCGGTAAGCGGAAGCCCTATTTGGACAACAGCCGGAACATCAACAAATCTAATCACCAACAGTGGATGGGCCGATGATGGGACCGTTGTCAGGCTAATCACGTCAACAGACAACGTAGCAATAGGGACGTCAGTGGCCGCAAGGCAACTTACACTATTCGGATCTTCGAATCCTGGAATTCAAATCGAGTCGACGGCTGCCCCAAGTAAGGTGGAATTGATTGCGAACGGAAATGGATCGTACGTCGGTACGGTCACGCCCGGAGTTCAGTTTCAGATTTGGGCTGGTAATGCTCCCGTTGCAATATTTGACCCGCTCACACCCAGCATCCAACCGGTATCGGATGCCACGGGTTCAATCGGATCTGTGGGGTCTCGGTGGGGCACGATTCGCGGTGTAACCATAATATCCGGGGACCTAGAGCTGTGTAATGACGACGGTAGCAAGCACTGGTTGATCCGAGAAGAGGCCGATCATATCGAGGTGACTAACAAAATAACCGGAAAAACCTATAGAATGATGCTGGAGGAAAAAACGTGATGATTCCCCGCATCTGGAGAGAAAAATTTGCTAACTGGCTTCTAGACGGAATAAAAATTCATAAAGGAATAGCCACAGGCAATAAGTCTGTAACACTAAGTGATATGATTACTATTGGTGGCCTTCCACAAACACCTACTTTGACCGGGCAAATAGGGATGAAGGCCGATGGCGTGGCCCAAGTATTTTCTGGCGGTGCCGCCAAGGATTTAGCGCTAGATGAGAATGTACCGTTCGACTGGGGTGCATTGGGTTACTGGATGGCGGTGTGGTATGAAGTAAACAACGCCGGTGGCCCACCATTGGCTGGGGCAATGTTTGGTGGCGCCCCATTCAGATTTCCCACTAGAGAGGGTAATCTTCACCTGCCTATAGCAAGTGTTCCGTCCGGAGTTCAGTTAGACGCGCACTGTACCATTAAAATAATCAATAGCACCGGGGGGACAATATTCAAGCGGTTATTGACATCTCACCCAGGGGTGTCTGTAAAGGTACTATTAAACTCAGTAGACATCAGTGGGGGTTTCGTTTCACCAACGATAGATATTTCAGTGGGATATGCGCCCGGTCTGAATACGCTAGAGCTCATAGTTCTTGGTAATGAATTGGTGTTCAATCCGAGGATGGATGCTCTCACAGATGTATTCTTAGACCCAAGCCTAACATTTTTACCGTAATGCCAGTAACCATCTATTACAATATGACTGGTGAAGAGATAACTAAAGTCGCTCTGGGGGACGTTGCTAGCAATCCAGCCCCGGGCTCAGGGGAGGCTAAGATTGGGATTAGTGACACTGATTGGGGCGGGACCACCGGCTATCACTGCCCAGGCGGTGTATACACAAGAAGGGATTACATCGTATTGTCTACAGATGCAGTAGACTCTGTTCAACCATATGATGGTATTCCGGATGTCCCTGCCGATGGGAGTTCTTTTGCAACAATTACTGCTCAAAAAAAGAACGGTGTTGATGCGTCTAACAATCTGACTGGTATGGATACATTTTACGTTGAGATGGTCTCTGGCTCGGCCTACATTTCTGTTGTTTCTGTTCAACTGATTTCCGGCGCAGCGTCTTTTACGGTAAAATCTACAAATACGGGTAGATGTAAAATAAGAGTTTATGACCCGAACAATTTAATAAGTGACAGTACCATTGAACTACAATTCAGACCCTAGATTGATGGAATAAATGGGTGCATCCACTGCCGATGTGATCGGCGATATTTTTGACGAATTAAAGAGATATGCCTTCAACGTATTGCAACAGGCGGTACCGTACGTTGATCAGGACCATAACGACTATTACCAGTCGACATACAATCAACTAAGAAGAATAATAAAGGTATTAATTGGAGATGCAGGAACAACCGATGGTTTTCGAGTGGAAGGCGTCGGTCTGCCAAACGATTTCAAGATCAATGGTGGCGCAGGATCTGCTGAGACCGCGGAATACTTCTTCCTCGGCGGTCACAAATGTGTTCTGAGTGGCTCTACGTTCTTTGATTTTGCGGGGCCGTTCACACCGGAGTTGAAGTCCATTCATTCCCGCATATCGCCCCTCCCAGCATCATTTGGGATTTCTCCTCTGACCCTAGAAGACTCTGCGGCTAACCTCACTCCTGGGGAATTGGTCGGTCGAGAACTTCAACCGAATGTTGATGCTCCTTTCACCTTCACGGTCGTGGGAAATACAATAAACACAATAACTGTTGGCGCTGGTGACATGACGCTTGTCGCTTCGATAGGTGACCATTATCGCGTAAAACTTTCAACTCCGCTAGGACCCCCAAGAACTGACTCCGTCTATCTAAATGTCTATTTAGATGAAATTGACAGCACGGAAGATCCCGATCTTCTTCATCCACTAGCGATAATGACGGAAGCCCAAAGACGGAAGCAGATCCAACAAACAGTTCATGTAAGGGAAGATGATCCCTCCCACCCACCGGTTTCACCATCCTATACTGACGCTGACGGGAATCTACATTTCGTCACAAAAATAGCAGATATAATGAGGCCGGGGGCGGGAATGCCGATTATCGCGCCACCGGAGGTGGTTGATTTACGGCAGATAATCCCACCACCGTTTTCCGGTGGGTCTCCGACGGGGGCCTCCTATGTCGTTGTTGGTCTAGATGCGACACTAACAGATGAGAGGCGACTCCAAGGAACATCTGATCAAGTTGTTCTCGCCGATGGTGGGGCTGGCGGCGACATGACACTCTCCTTGCCCCAAAGCATAGCCACAAACAGCGGCGTTCAATTTGGAACTCTTGGTTTAGGAGCGTCATTAACTGACGGCATTCTGCACGCCCAAACTGGCTCTGCCGGCGCAGTAGCCGCTGACGGCGATGCGGCTATTGGGGTTTTTGAAGCTTCTACTAACGGTGGTATTTCAATACTAACGCCCGATGCTTCTCAAGGTAACATCTTCTTTGGCTCTCCTACAAGCGCTGCTGGAGCAATAGTGAGGTGGCAAGAGAGTGTCACAAAGATGACTATTGGGACCAACATAGCGGGTGGAGTGATTACATTTAACTCGGGTGTGTCTAACGAATCCGCTAGAATAGACTCTTCTGGTCAGTTTGGCATCGGAACGACAAGTCCAGGAGCGACACTCGAAGCCAGCAAAGCACGCACGGCAGATGATACCCTACTGATTCTCTCGACGACCGGAACTGGTGTGACCGGCGATTTGGTTAATCTACGATTCCGTGGGCCCGGGGGTGGTGGTACCACACGCCATCAGGCACAGATTTCAGGAGTCACCGAGAACGCCTCTGGATTCTTTGGGGCGTTGGCGTTTTACACGTCGCCGTCAACCGACACATTAACGGAGCAACTGCGCATTACCAGTACTGGTAATGTCGGTATCGGCACCATCTCACCTGCTGCTACGCTTGATGCCCGATTCGCGCACGTAGCTGTGTCCAACCGGGCACAGGCCGGTAACATCTCACTCCAGAGCACCGATGCGCAAGCCATCGATAAGGGCGCGAGTCTTTCTCTCGGTGGGGCATATACCGATGCGGGTGCTCTGTGGTCTTTCGGCGTCCTGCACGCCGGCAAGGAGAATGGGACTACAGGAGATTCAGCCGGTTATCTCAGATTTTTCACGAATCAAGCCGGTGGAACTATCGCCGAGCGGATGCGGATTACCTCTCTCGGTAGAGTCGGTATTGGCACAGCGACTCCCGAAGGAACCTTGCATGTCCATACGGCGACAGCCGGCACAGTAGCAGCTTCTGGTGTAGCAGATGATTTAGTAGTGGAAGTAAATACTCATGGTGGAATGTCCATCCTGACGCCAGATGGTTTCGCTGGAGCGTTGTTTTTTGGGACCCCATCTGATTCAATTGGCGCTCTGCTTGATTGGCAGTACAGCCTGGGGCAACTTCGGCTTGCTACACATACGGCTGGGGGTGTAATCTCTTTCCATACTGGCGACTTTGTCGAGCGAATGCGCTTAGATGCAAGTGGCAATCTTGGCATTGGGACGACGCCAACCCAGATGCTTCATGTAGTGAGCACGAACGCTAGTGGGGCGTGTGCCATCACGCACAGCACCGCCGATGCTGTCGCATTGAGAATAAACCAAAACACAACAAACGTAGCAGTCCAGGCCACAAAGACATTTAGCGGCGCTCCGGGTGTACCGTCGATACTCTGCGATGGGACTGGGACATTAACGGCCGGCGCCACCGATGGATTCCACACAGGTCTCGACATGCAGCCGGTATATGCCGGAGCCTTCACGCTCGACCGGCACAACTACATCAACTGTCGCACACCCACTGGCGCAGCCACGGTCACAAACGCTTTCGTGATGCGATTTGACGCGGCACTTGGCACGCACAAGGCGACAACCGCGCTCGATAAGACGGCCAATGCGAAAGATGGAACGATTAAAATCAACGTCAACGGCGTAATAAAGCATATCCAACTCTACGCCGATTAGGAGACCAGCATGGCTATCAGCGACAATACCATCACCACACCGGCCGCCGGGACCAAAGACTGCAAGAACGTGGCGAAGACTTATAACCTCGTGGCCGGCGAGAGCCTGGATGCGAAGGTCGCGGCCGATGCCGATTTGAACGGGAACATCGCCGTTGGGAAAAAGGCGACCGTTTCGATTCAGGTGCAGGTGTGCATCGAGTACGCATAAAACAGACTATATGATCTATTCTTATTTTATTCCAATATATTTTACCCCTAACTAGAGGTAATTTAATGCCCGTCACCGCTCTATTGCGCACGCAAATGTCTTTATTCTAAACTAATCTTACACAGTGGATTTCTTCGAGAGGCCCGAAGATGCAAGGTCAACTACCCCCGGCTAAAGCCGAGGGCTTGTGAGAAGTAGCAAAGCCGATACGAAACGAACAAGTTAAAAAGGAGACTAGAGTGGCCAAGATCGGCTCGCAAGAGGTCGTTAGAAGGCGACTGAACCACCTGCCCGTGGCAGGGCAAGACACGAGGGGGATGCTCCCCAAGTTCCTCTCCTCTGTGGTGGTCAGTCTCGATGGGGTGTATACACCTGTTTTCGGTCAGGGCTTACAGCAGAAAAACCGTGTTTACGTTCCGGTCGTTTCGAATGGTAGGCCGTTGATGCCGACTACGGAGTCACGGGCTAGGCGGTGGATCAGATCTGGTAAAGCGACTCCGTTCTGGTCGAAAGGAGTGTTCTGTATTCGATTGAATCAAGAACCGAGTGCGAAGAATGTCCAACCCGTCGCTTGTGGAATTGATCCCGGATCAAAGAAAGAAGGATTTACTGTCAAGTCAGAAACTATGACTTTTCTGAACATTCAGACCGACGCGGTGACGTGGGTGAAGGATGCGGTGGAAGTACGTCGGAATATGCGTAGAAGTAGAAGATTCAGAAACACTCCGTGTCGAGCAAACAGAAAGAATCGGGCTCGTGGTGGTATCCCTCCATCCACGAAAGCACGGTGGCAGTGGAAGCTGAGAATAACGAGATGGCTCTGCCATATCTACCCTATTTCTGTCTTTGTGGTCGAAGATATCAAAGCGAGAACTAAAGGACAGAGGCGATGGGATGCCTCTTTCTCACCGCTCGAAGTCGGTAAAAAATGGTTCTATAAAGAATTGTCTGAACTCGCCAAAGTAGTGACGAAAAGTGGTTGGGAAACGAAGGAGATGCGGGACGCGCTGGGGCTCAAAAAGACGGGCAATAAGATGGCGGAGGTCTTTGAGGCTCACTGTGTAGATTCGTGGGTGCTGGCATCTAGCGCGGTCGGGGGGGCTGTGCCGGATAATACGAGACTTTTTTGTGCGACGCCGCTCCGATTCCATCGTCGTCAACTACACAGATTTAAGCCCGAAAATGGCGGCATACGAAAACTCTACGGCGGGACTCGGAGTCTCGGCTTCAAGCGTGGATCACTTGTAAAGCACCCGAAATGGGGCATCTGTTACGTAGGTGGTACTATGGGGGGCAAGATTAGTCTGCATTCTGTTGAAAGTGGTAAGCGGCTTTGTCAGAAAGCCGAGCCATCCGATTGCAAGTTTCTGACATATTCGAGTTGGAGGACGCGGTTTCTCCACGGACTGAAGTCCGGGGTTTCCGCCGCGTGATATATTATGAAGTCTCTCACAGATGAACTTATCCTAGATGAAATTGAATGCGTTGATAGAACTTCCAACATGCTTGGGCACAACGGACTATTGATACAAATAATTAATGCGGGGATGCCGGTTACCGGTGCAGACGTTGAAGCCGTCGCAGACATAAAAGGTAAGATAAAAAATAATCAAGATGATAAACTTACATTCGATGAAATTGATCGAATAAGCAAGTATTTTATGGCGCACGTCTGGAACTCGAACGGTGCCGAAGACTTGGCGAAAGTTAGTAGGTATCTAGCAAATAAACTAGAAGCGTTGAAATCACACAACAACTAAGTCATCGAATAAGACACAACACAATTGGGAAGACTAGATCGACTTGTTGATGAGATAGAATCCGGACAAAGTGAGGTCCGAACTGAGGAATCAGGATCATCCACACCGTTAGTGGCGTCGTCTTGGGTTTCAATTTTCTCGTTTATATCCACAGTAACTAAGCTCCATGTTAGGGGACTAAAAATAGACATATCTGGCGGCACTCCGACGGCGCTAGTAGCCAGAATCGTGGCTGGACCGACTGGGGGGCCGCTCGTAAAGATTTTTCCATCGTCCGCCTCTTTTGCAATCGTAAGTGGTCGAGAAGAAACATTGAGACATGAATTGACCATACCAAAAGATTACGATTACGAAGTGGAAGTAAATTGCACCGCTACTGGCGGAGCTTCCGCTACTTTGTCATTTCTAAGCATCACGGAAATAAATAAGGCCAGCTAGTGTCTGACATAGATTTTGTAAGGGAAATAAAACAAGTACAGGAGGAGGGGGCAAATCTAACCCTTCGTCCAACAATCAATTTTATTGGTAGCAAT
>Ga0209542_10001871_pt1 | contig 48499 bp, 51 predicted proteins | sample RifCSPhighO2_01_FD_184028 | JGI IMG/M metagenome (GOLD analysis project Ga0209542, IMG submission 184028) | Soil microbial communities from Rifle, Colorado - Rifle CSP2_plank highO2_0.1 (SPAdes) (version 2) | ecosystem: Environmental > Terrestrial > Deep subsurface > Rock core/Sediment ...
TAGCCTCAAAACTGGTATAATAGAGCATGGAAATACTCCTTTTTAATACTGCATGGATGCTATGGAATCTGGCGCTCGCATTTTTCAGCGTTTTTCTCGGTTGGCTTACTTTTAAAGCTAAAAAAAAGCATTACAAACTCATCCTCGGATTTTTATGGCTCATCTTTGCTCCTAATACGATCTATATTCTTACCGATCTGTACCATCTTACTTATCAGAGATATTTTTTGTCAGGATTTGAAAAAACAGTCTTATTTGGTCAGTACATTTTCTTTATTCCCCTTGGTATTGTCACATTTATTTACAGTCTTCGCTATTTTGAGAGATCTTTTGCCAAGATGAAGATAAATCATACGCTGCTTTTAGTTGCCGTAAATTTTCTTATCGGGATCGGCGTCATGGTCGGGAGATTTCAGAGAGCAAATTCGTGGGATCTCATCATTTCCCCGATAAATACGACGCGAGATATCATCGCAACGGTTAAAACAACACATCTTTTAGTCTTGAGCATCGCGTTTGGTATTTTTTGCAACGTGATATATTTCACTTACCGAAAAGCTTTTAATAAAATTCAAAAGTGATATAATAGGACTTCATGACGCGCCACGAACCACCCACTTTAACAAGAGAAAGAGCCACTGCTCCACTTCCAGTAGCTGATAGGAGAATCATACAATCATATGAATTCCTTACCCAAATAGCAGAACCAAGCGGAATCCACTCTGCTTATCCGACCGCTCATTTAAATGCGCTCATTTATCGTGAATTTTTAGGGAGACCAGATGCACAAAGGGTTCAAGATGCGCTTACTGGTAGTGAAAGATATAAAGAGCGTTGGAAATACACATGGGTAGGGGCAGGAAAAGCACGAATTAAGGTCTGGCAAGATTATCCAGAGGCCATTTCAGATGCCGTACAAGAGGTTACTGGGGCACGTGTTGTTTTTGAACCGGTTGATCTTACAGGACTTGGAGACCCAGAGGCCTTCATCCGAGAAAAATTAGAAGTGGGACATGCGATCGTCGCAGGTAGTGGACGACATGCGGTAACCGCTGTTGGATTGGAACCTAGAAAAGACGCAATTGTCGTCATCGATCCATTGTTTCCAGCTTTTCCTTCCTCAATTAATCTTTGGAGATTCGCAGACGTATTCAAAAAAGCAGACGCTACGATTAAATTAGTTTAAACCTCTTGTATTATCAGGAGGCTCCAGATATACTTTCACTTTACATGGCAAATCCGGAAAGATCGTGGGAAACATTAGGTGATCTCGCTCAATTAAGCGCTACGCGGCAGCAAAAAGGTCAAGGAAGCTTAGTAGAAAGACTACTTTTTACTGGAAGATTCTTTTTAATTCCAGGAGCAGAGTATCTTAGTAGGGATGTAATAGCAAAACACCTCAGTCTTCCGTCAGAAGAACTAGAAAAACCAGAAAATGCGACACGACTATCTTATTTTGTCTTGAGAAATTGTTCACCTGAGCTTACTGGATTTGGACGATTTATAATGACGGTAGGTGCAAGTAGAGCAACGAGAAGAGTAATAGAATTAACCGCAAAAAAGAGTGGGAGGGAAGCAATGAGGAATATGAGAGACTTCAATAGAGATGCACGGAGACAGGTCCGCCCAATTAATATTTTTGACGCAAACGGTAGGGTTTCGTAAATTTTTTACGTTATGTTTTTAATAAACTCTTCATCGTACAAGATAAAAAAGACAAAGAATAAAGGACGGGGCGTGTTTCTTACCAAAGATCTTGAAGGCGGAACGGTAATCGGAGACTATCTGGGAAAAATCGTAAGTCATGAAGAGGAGGAGGACTCTAATGTTTTTTATGGCATGACCCGTAATGACGACGAGATGATTCTTCCCGATCCTGATACGGCTGGCGTTAATTACATTAACCATTCCTGTGCTCCAAACTGTGCGATGTACCCGTACAAAGGACATATGCTTATCGTTGCCCTCCGGAAGATTTTTACAGGTGAAGAGCTTTCATATTTATATCTTGTGGACCCGGAGGAAGGTCTGACTTTCTATTACGCATGTAAATGTGGCGCTCCGTGGTGTAGGGGTTCAATGGTTACCTCATGGGAATATTCAAAAAAATTCTGGGACACCTTCATTGTCAAAAAACAGGGCAAAGACTACGCTAAAAAACTTGCTTCTTTCGGTAAAGAGCTCCCGCCGCTTAAAGCCTATCCTAAAAAAGTCAAAGACGAAACAATCTACGATCTTTTCGGATCTCTAAAAAAGTCACCCATAACAGTGGCAGATAAAAAACTCCCCTCAAAAGTAATTCTCAGAAAAAAAATAAGAGAAACCGGAAGAAGATTGCGTTTTCCGAAAATTGGCACCACAGTAATAGGCGTACTTTATAACGGGCTTTTAATTACCTCTTGAGTACACATAAAAAATTATCCCATAGTTGTAGATCGTCAAACTTCTGTTATACTATTACTCCGATATGCCTGAAAGAGAAACTATAGCTGCTTCCAGCCTGACAGAACAAATCCAATACTGGAAAGATAGAGTCGATACGCACAAAGAAAGAGATGTAGCCCTCAGTTGGAGCATAAGTCCCCTTGCAAAAGTATGGCAACGGCATGAGATCCGTTATGCCCAAAGAATACTTCGCGAAAATGAATTGGCAAGACAGATGAGGAGAGAGCTTTTTTTACACATCAAAACCTCTCCTAGGATAGCTAATTTTTATGCTCGCGCTGTGCATAGCGCGAGGAGAGTAGGAGCATTTTCTGTTGCTGATGCACTTGCCGAGATGAGAGCAAGATCCGCGCTTGAAATGTACGATCAACACGGAACTCCAGAATGGGAAGAGCGGTACCCCGCACTTGCAAGGATGATAGAGCAAACCGCGCTTGTTATTGCGGAACCAATCATAGGAGACGAACAAATTGACTTAACCGTTGCGAGAGCGGAAAGTCCCACGACTCTCGATTTGCGTCCAGTACGAAACGCATATAGACTATTAGATCTTTCTCAGGAGTATATAGATCATATTCCTACACTTCCACCTAATTTCTCAGCTGACGTAAAGCTGAGAACCTATGTCTTACCAGAATCGCCAATAGTGAAATTGGACTTTACATTTGTAGGATATCGTAAAAGAGGAATTCTAAACGGAATAAATACCAATCATGTTCCTGCCCGTGTTTCACTGAGGATATCAAAAAGGCCATCTTTAACGCCCCCTTTATTTAGAAAACCGTTTTAAGAACACGGAATGAGCCACCTAATATTTTTGCTATAATCTCACACGATTCTCATATGACAACAGAACGGGAAAGAAGAACTATTGCAGAGCGGGCCCATATTGAAAGAATTCACAAGGGCGCCTTAGATTTATTGCAACTACATTATCCACTACTTATACCAAAGGAGCCCACAGCGATAACCTTAGCCCACCTCGGAAAGAAAGGGGGAGGTGCTTTCTACGGAGGAAAATTGGGAGACGCCCACTACGTTTTTTTACAAAGAAAAGACGGTGAATTAACTGTTGATGGAGAAACAGCGAATATGATTCACGAACTAGTACACCAACGCCACGCAGAAGTAGTGGGAGGAGAAGTCTTCTCCCATTTTAGCATTGAAAGGGAGGCAAAAAAAAGAAAATATAGAAATCTTTTCCCCGCTGATGTTATTTTGAAAATTTCACGGGAAGTAAATGGCGTAGGGGTGTCTTTATCGGAGACACTTTCCGAGGGTTTTGCTATTTTTGTCGAAATGGATATCCTGGGAAGAGAACTTGAGATTGCCCGTATTCTTGGAAGAGAGATTAGAGCACGATCTCTTAAAAAAGAACTCGAAGCTTCAAAAAAACAACTGAGGGAATATGCTAGAGAAAATACATGGGATGCTATCTATATTAGAGATGGTGTAAATATGGTAAAACAGTTATTTGAGTTTTTTGGTGGCGATGAGGAAACCCTTACTCAGTTTGTTTTATCAGTAGATTTTTCTCAAGCTAATGAAATTGAATATGGCGATCCCGAATATGAGATGATGGTAGACAATCCGCTTCTTCTTCCGAGAGCTGTGTAAAGTAAAGTTGACGGGCGCATTTTCTGGTACAATAGCTTCTTATGGCCGCAAAGAAAAAAAGTTCTTCCGATCCCTCAGCTCTTAAAGTTGCACAAAAAGCCCTTCTCATTATTGCCATTTTTACAGTACTGTATCTTATCAAAGGTTGGTTTGTGGCTGCTGTCGTAAACGGTGACCCAATAAGTAGAAAAGCGGTTATCAAAGAACTGGAACGTGAACAGGGAAAAGGAGCGCTTGATTGGCTCATCACTAAAAAACTTATACTTCAAGAAGCACGAAAGAGAAATATAGTGGTCACGCAAAAAGAAGTAGATGAAGAGATAGCGAAAATGGAAAAAGCGCTTGCTCCGCAAGGACAGAGTTTTGATCAGGCTCTTGCACTGCAGGGTCTTTCGCGGGAAAGTCTCAAAGACCGGATAAAACTCTCAAAAATTATTGAAAAAATATTCTCAAAAGACATCGTAGTAACCGAGAAAGAAGTAGAAGATTTTATAGAAAAAAATAGAGAGTCTATTCCGGCAGAAACGGATATTGAGAAAGTTAAACCGGCTATTCGGGAACAATTACGATCTCAAAAGGTTGATCAAAAAGGCAACGAATGGATCAAGAAACTCACAAAAGACGCCAAAGTCTTCCGCTTCGTAGACTACTAATCTTTCTTTGGTTTAAAATCGAGCGCAACAGAGTTGATGCAGTAGCGTTTTCCTGTTTTATCAGTTGGTCCGTCATCAAACACATGTCCGAGATGTGCATCGCAGACTGTGCAGACAACTTCAGTACGGTTCATGCCGTGAGAACTGTCATCTTTCAACTTCACCGTTCCTGTTTTTGCAACATCATAGAAACTTGGCCATCCAGTACCAGACTCAAATTTTGTATTGGATGAAAACAACGGGCTTCCACATACCACACAGTTATACATTCCGCTCTCTTTGTTTTCCAGATATTTTCCGGAAAAGGGAGCTTCTGTTCCTCTCATGCGGCAGACTTGGTATTGTTCCGGAGTGAGCTCTTCGTCCTTTTTCATTTTTACTCAAATGCTAAAAATTTACTCGATAGTCTCAAGCATTTTGTTGATTTCGCCCCGGAGTTCTGGCGTATCTTGATGTCCATGATGTTTGACAGCATGCGCGACAGAAGCATCCAAAAGATCTTCTCTTTGATCCTCAGGAGCAGCCATAACGAGCTTGCAGTTTTTTTCACTTGGCATCTTTCCACAATCTCCGACTACCCATTTTCCCACTGCTAGATTAAGTTGTGTCATATATTCTCACCTCCTTATTATTTTTTAACGAATTGAATACTCACGAATTGTTATTAATTCTTGAGTAATCTAGATGATAGCTTTCTTTGTCGGATATTGCAATAAGTAGAGGAATTCATGCGTTTGTTATAATGGTAAAACTCAACTGCCCGGATAGTTAAGTGGCAAAACACCCCGCCGTGGCGGGGAGGCGCGAGTTCAAGCCTGGATAGTTAAGTGGCAAAACAGGCCCTTGGTAAGGGTCAGGCGGGGGTTCGATTCCCCCTCCAGGCTCCATGTATTATGTCTATATAATTCAATCCTACAAAAACAATCATTACTACACCGGGCACACAAAAAATCTGAAGCAAAGAGTCATTGAACATAATTCAAACAACACAAAATCGCTAAGAAATAAAGGACCATTTCATTTAATTTATGTTGAAAAAGCAGACTCCTTGATTAAAGCAATCAAGCGAGAAAAACAAATAAAGTCTTACAAAGGAGGAAAGGCTTTTAAAAAACTAATGGACAAATAATGGCAAAACACCCCGCCGTGGCGGGGAGGCGCGAGTTCGATTCTCGCTCCGGGCTCAGCGTTTGCCACCGAAGTAAGTCTTGAGGAGTTCTTTGGCGATCGGACCTGCGACACTTGAACCTTCCCCTCCGTTTTCAATAAGCACCGTTACTACAATTTCAGGATTTTCCGATGGGGCAAAGGTCGTAATCCATGCATGGGGATCATCATGTTTTCCGATCGACTCTGCCGTTCCTGTCTTACAGGACACATCGATCTTTGCAGATCCGGTTGCAACAGAAAAATCAAAAAGAGGCCATCCTGTCCCTCCCGTAGCACATGCTTCCTTCATGCCTTCTTTTAAAAGTCCCATGGTCTTTTCGCTTATTTTTAAGTTTTTACACTTCGGAGTTGTATCTTTGAGGAGCTGAGGTTCACACAATTGCCCGCCATTGGCAAATACACTAGTCGCTTGTGCAACTTGTATAGGCGTCACTAACAAAAATCCCTGCCCAATCGAAAGGTTGTACGTATCACCCAAGTACCATTGGTCTTTTATTACTTCTTCTTTCCAGAAAGGCGAGGGAATCATGCCTTCTGCCTGTTCAAACGGCAGTCCTGTCTTCCTCGCAAACCCAAACTTTTCTCCCCAGTACTTAATTTTTTCCGGTCCGAGCAAACTCCCGACCTTGTAGAAAAAAATATCATTGGATCGCTTAATTCCTTTTACGATATCGACCTCGCCATCAGTTCTTCCGTACTGTAAAAAATACCAGTTACCGAATTTTAAAGGACCTGCCTCAATTTCTCCGGTATCGAGGACTTTGTAATTCTCATCGATTCTCTTTTCCTCCAAAGCGCCTGTGGCAATAAAAATTTTGAAGATAGACCCCGGAGGATAGAGGCCTTCTGTTGCGCGGTTGAAAAGCGGGTGGTCTGAGCTGAGCAGGTATTCCTTCATCAGCTCCTGATTATTGTCTTCAAAGACCTGCGGATTAAAAGAAGGCGAGGATGCAAGAGCGAGTATTTCTCCCGTCTTGGGATTCATCGCAACAACCGCACCTTTTTTTCCGCCAGCTGGCGGATTGAGGAGTTCATGCGCTTTCTTTTGAAGATCAAAATCCAGGGCGAGTTGGGTGATTTTTCCATCTTCGGGTGGAAGTACGGTTAATGTTTTTTTCTCAAGTCCCCGCGCATCAAGTTCTACAAGTTTTTTTCCGATACCACCATGAAGATCGCAATCATATACTTTTTCGACACCTTTTTTTCCGGTTTTTTCTCCACTTTTTAACTTTATAAGACAACGGTTGTTGGCGATGTCTGTGGGATCTGCAAGTTGTCGGTATCCTATGAGGTGAGCAAGCGCTTCGGGGTCTCGGTAGGATCGTTTAGCCGGATAGGACTTGGCTTGTGCACGATAATCGGCGATCGTACTTTCTGCAATCACCGCTCCTTTCCGGTCAAGAATAGTGCCGCGCTTCGGTTCAATAATGATTTCCTTAATACGGTTTTCATCGGAGAGGCGCCGGTAATATTCTCCCTTAACAATGGTAAGTTGAAAAAGCCGGAAGACGATCATTCCAAATCCGACGAAGACAGTACATAAAAAAAGAAATAAAATTACGCGCCGATCCCATTTTCGGTTTTGTTTAAATCCATGATCAGAAGAAGCTTTTTCGATATAAGGGAGCTTGTGCATAAGCCTAATAATTATACTCAAAATTAAACGGACGTTATCTGTTTTGTGTTAAAATATCAAACTCGGGGAGTAGTTCAGTTGGCTAGAATGCACGGCTGGGGGTCGTGAGGTCGCGGGTTCAAGTCCCGCCTCCCCGACATAAATTTATGATAGTTGCGGTTGGGTCGACAAATCCTACAAAGATAAGTCCTGTCAAAAAGGTTTTTTCTCACCACTTCCCAAAGGTGAAGATTGTTGGAGTCTCCGTTTCTTCAGGTGTTAAAGATCAGCCCATGAATCTCGACGAAATGCATAAAGGTGCCTTAACGAGGGCAAAAAACGCACTAAAAAAAGTCAAAGGAGCAGTCTATGGAGTGGGGATCGAGGGAGGTTTACACAAACATTCGTATGGTTGGTTTGAGAGTTCGATAATCGTGATCGTTGACCGAAAAGGAAACGCAGGAGTTGGTTCATCAGGAGGATTAGTGCTCCCAAAAAAAGTCATAGACGGTATTCTTAAGGGAAAAAATCTCGAGCAGGTGATCGACGGACTTTTTGGTACCAAAAAAATCGGATCATCAATCGGAATGTTTGGCTTGATGACGAAAAAAGTGGTTACCCGATCCGAAGGAGTAAAGCATGGAGTCGCTTTTGCTCTGGCCCGTTTCCTCCATCCAAAGGTCTACGGAAAAAGAGGATAGAGTCTGCTATAATCACAATCCTATGGTTGAACTTCCACCAGTAGTAGACCTTCGAGAAAGACTGGAACAGTCACGCGTTTCAGGTTTGTACGTGTATCCTATTAAATCCTGCGCCGGTACTCTTCTTCAGGAAGCTGAGGTGGTTTCCACAGGGATCAAACATGACCGGGAGCTTATGCTTATTGACGCAGAAGGACGCTTCATCTCACAAAGAGACGAGTTTGCACGACCACTATCCCTTGTTACTCCAAAGTTTATCCGCGACGACTATATAAAAGTTAAAACTCCTGGAATGCCAAATATTTTATACACGAAAATAACTCACGAAGGAGAGCGGGTGGAGGCAACTATGCATAATGGCGAGCGAATGTCAGTCGTGGAGCCGGACCCAAAAGCAAGTAGATGGTTCAGCGAGTTTTTAGAAGAGGATTGTCGAATGGTTGCGATGGCACCTGAATTTACTCGACAGGTAGACCAAAACTATGCCCCGCGCGACACAGATCAGACTCTCTTGTCCGATGGATTTTCATTTCTGTTTCTTTCTGAAGAATCTTTGGCTGATTTAAATCGTCGCATCCAAGAGCGTAAACCTGGTTTTGAATCCTTACCAATGAACCGCTTCCGTCCAAACGTAGTACTTTCAGGAAGCGGAATTCCATACGGAGAAAGTCTTATACTAGAAGCCCAGATCGGAGACGTCGTTTTTGATTTCGTGAAGCGATGCCAACGATGTGAAATCACAAGGGTTAAACAAGAAGAAGGAAGACAAGATGGCGGAGAACCATTGCAAACTCTTCTAAAATATCGGGAAGTTGCCGTTGAAGAAGGTGCGCCAAGAAAAGCGATTTTTGCCGAAAATGTTGAGAATCAAAACACCGGGATAGTCAGAATTGGAGACTCAGTTATAGTTAAAGAGATACAAGATCCCCCAGAATTTCTTGAACGGGCGGCTTAGTTAAGTCCTCCCACTTTATATTTACGAAAAAGATAAATGAAGATAGCAGCGCTCCAGCTGAAGTTTCCAAATCCTAATCCAGACCCCTTCACAGGGTCATAGTATTCGGAAAAATCGTTTTTGACGATCATCCGAAGCGTTTTTTCCACCAAAAGCTTTCTCAATTGACTGGCTTTTTTATTCAACGGGTACCTGGCTAAGCCGTCGATGATAAAGAGATTAGTGATAGGCCAAGAAGGACCTCTCCAGTACTTGCTCCGGTCAAAAAACGGGCTGTTGAGAGCCATTGTAGGGACCGGATATTCCGACCAAAATTGATTGCGGTCATGCAGTCTGACGAGAATTTTGTTAAGTTGTTTTTGGTCAGGAATTCCTGCCAAAAGTGGAGCAAACATGCTGTTCGTCGGTTGAACAATAACCTCTTGTTTATTATCTGAGACATCAACATCGCAAAACTGTTTGAATTCATTACTCCACGTTTGTTCAAGAGCCATTTTTCCCTGCACTGCCCACACCTGATATCTTTCCGCGTCCTTTTTTCTTCCCAAAGCATTCAACATGTTCGCTAAAGCTTCGTTGGAGCGGATCCACAGACAGTTAAACAAGATATCTTTTACTGCAAAAGGCGACTCTTTTACTATTTTTTTATAATCCCACTCCAGATTCTTGAAAAGATAAATGAGATACATTGCCCGATAATAAAATTCCTGCCGTGGTCTTTGTGCCGGCCCTTTTAATTTGTTGTCTACACGGTATAGATCAACTACTTCCTTAATTCCCTGAGGAATTTTGTCGATTTTAATCTTTCCCAAAAGCTTATCCCAACGGGCGGAATTATCGGTTCCACTTTCCCATGGATGGACGACGGTTAAGAGTCCGGAGTCTTCGGGATCGCGGGTGGTCTTTAAGTAATCGTGATATTTTAAGACGCCGGAAAGTATTTCCTCCCCATGTTTAACCGCAATATGTTGACTCGTTGCCGTCTTAAAAACATGCTCCGCGCTGATTCCCAAAAGAGGAGGTTGAGTTATACCGGAGCTGAGGATCTCTCCTTTTCTAAATTTTTCTGTTCCCCAGAATTGCGGGCCGGGAAAGTACTTTGTCTCTCCGGGATTAAAAATAATTTGCGGAATGAGTCCGTTTTTCCATTGGCCGGAGATCAGAGCACGGAGCTCGTCTACGGCACGGGCAGGGTCCAAGTGTACGAGTCCCATGGCATGGGTTGCACTGTCCCAGTTCCATTGGTGGATGTAAAAGTCACGGGAGGGGACTGTACGCTTGTAGGTTATGCCGTTAAAGATGGTTCGATAATGATTATGTTGGAGAATTCCTTTTGCTTTGTGAAATCCCTCCTTAAAAAAAGCCGCGTCAGACTTCTGGACTCTCACTACTATTGTTATAGTACGGCTTTTTTGTGTTTGCAAGAGCAACTTGAGGCCGTGTGGTATAATAAAAGTTCGTATATGCGAACATTGATCAGTACTCAGCATTTAGGATAAGTATGAAACAAATAGACAGAACCACATTAACTGCGACAAAGGAAGACTATTTGCGGGCTATTTATCTATCAGGGAAGGACGCTGGAGTTGTTAATTTGGCCCGTCGTCTCGATCTATCCAAATCTACAGTCTCGGAAAGGCTTGCCGCGATGGCCAAGCAGGGACTGGTCATTCATAAAAAGTATGAAAAACTCCGTCTTACCAAAAAAGGTGAACTTTTCGCCAAGAAATTAACATATAAACACCGGATTATTGAGGTCTTTTTACATAACGTTCTCCACATTTCCAAAAAGAAGATTCATGAAGAAGCCCATAAGCTTGAACACGCATTCAGCGATGATGCGATCAATCGTTTGAGCCGGCTTGTCGGCAATCCGAAACGAGATCCCCATGGAACTCCTATTTTAAAAGCGTAATTTTCAAAACATGACACATAAAAATTTACTTGAGTCTCTTGGTTGGCAAAGAAAAGGAACCAGGAAAAGTCTCGAAGAGGTTCATAAATCCATTCCCATACCAAAAAACATGGGTTTTTTCAGAAAAATGCTGGCGTTTTCAGGGCCCGGATACCTTGTTGCAGTAGGCTACATGGACCCGGGAAACTGGGCGACCGATCTTGCAGGCGGTTCGAGATTTGGTTACACGCTTCTTTTTGTCATTCTCTTATCAAATCTCTTTGCCATGCTTCTTCAACATCTTTCAGCAAAACTGGGAATCGTCTCGGGACGGGATCTGGCGCAGGCCTGCCGTGATACGTTTCCAAAATGGGCGAACTACATACTGTGGATTATGGCAGAGGTCATGATAACTGCCTGCGATCTGGCAGAGGTCATAGGATCAGCTATTGCGCTCAACCTCTTGTTTCATATTCCGCTTGCAATGGGGGTTATAATCACTGCCGCTGACGTCTTAATTCTTCTCATGCTACAACAAAAAGGATTTCGTTATCTTGAAGCGCTTGTTATAACCTTAGTACTTACGATCGTTGTCTGTTTTGGATTAGAAATCATTTTTGCAAAACCAGAGCTTTTTCCTCTTCTTGCCGGTTTTATACCCAATCCCGAAATCATTACGAATCCGGAAATGCTATATATCGCAGTCGGGATCTTGGGTGCGACCGTGATGCCTCACAATCTCTATCTACATTCAGCCGTCGTACAAACGCGAGATTATGAAGAAACCGTCGCGGGTAAAAGAGAAGCGGTAAAATTTTCAACAATTGATTCCACTTTTGCGCTTTTTATAGCATTTTTTGTAAATGCAGCAATACTGATCGTTGCTGCTGCAGTGTTTTCTACGCGGGGATACGGCGAGGTTGCTGAAATCGAGGAAGCGTATAAACTTCTCACTCCACTCCTCGGAGTAGGTGCCGCAAGTTTCCTATTTGCGCTTGCCCTTCTTGCGTCCGGTCAGAACTCAACCATTACGGGGACACTTGCCGGACAGATCATCATGGAAGGTTTTTTAAACTTAAGAATCCGTCCATGGCTTCGAAGAATCATCACGCGATTGGTCGCCATAGTCCCTGCAATAATCGTGGTGATTTTGTACGGAGGAACCGGTCTGGGACGTCTTCTTATCTTAAGCCAAGTAGTCTTAAGTATGCAGCTTTCATTTGCAGTGTTTCCTCTGGTTATGTTTACCAGCGACAAGAAAAAAATGGGACCGTTTGTGAACCCACCATATATCAAATATTCTGCATATACGGTCGCGATAATAATCGCATTGTTAAATATCTGGTTGATCGTCAACACATTTTTTAGTTGATCCTGCTACAATATCCCCATGTCAATTCAGCCTGATTCATGGATCAAACGGATGGTCGCGAAGCACCGTATGATCACACCGTTTGAAAAGCGTCTGGTAAAAAAAGGAAAGGTTTCTTTTGGACTTTCATCCTATGGATATGATCTGAGGGCAACCAATGAGTTTAAGATCTTTACCAATGCGCGGTCTGTGATCGTTGACCCGAAAGCATTTGATGCAAAATCATTCGTTGATCACAAAGGGAAAGAATGTATCATCCCGCCAAATTCTTTCGCTTTAACAAGGAGTGTAGAGTACTTCCGGATTCCGAAAAACGTTTTCGGGTTATGTATTGGAAAATCGACCTACGCACGCTGTGGAATCATCGTAAACGTAACTCCTTTACAGCCGGAATGGGAAGGACACCTGGTCATTGAGATTTCAAACACAACGCCTCTTCCCGCAAAGGTATATGCCAATGAGGGAATTGCAGCGGTGATTTTTTTCCTGGCAGATGAAGCACCGGAGAAGACCTATAAAGACCTTTCGGGAGTCTATTCAAAACAAAAAGGGATAGCGCTCCCTAAGGTATAATAGACTTACTCGATGTCACATTTCTTAGCTCCGTGGGAGCCCTCCTCAATTTTCAATTGAGGAATCCCAAGTCGCACGGAATGGACATCTCCGCTTTTAATTATGAAAAGACAAATAATTGTTCTGTTGATGTCTTTCTTTCTTGCGGCAGGAAGTGTTTCTGCTGTTTTTTCTCCCAATAATAAGGTGGGGATTCATCTTGCGGTGCCAAGCGATGAAGACGTTCAAAAAGCTTCTGACTTGGTCAACTCCACCGGAGGAAAATGGGGATATGTGACGTTGGTAATTCAGGAAAACGACCGCAATCATGACAAATGGCAAGGAGTCTTTGACAAACTGAGAAAAAAAAGACTGATTCCTATCATAAGAATTGGGACCGAGCCGCAAGGTGCAATGTGGAAGAAGCCGTCAGAGGCCGATGCAAAAGGTTGGGCAGAATTCCTATCCGGTTTAAACTGGGTTACGAAGGATCGCTACATTATTTTATTCAACGAGCCAAATCATGGACAAGAATGGGGTGGGTCAGTGAATCCCGAAGACTACGCCTCTGTATCTCTTGCCTTTGCCAAAGAGTTAAAGCATAAGAGTTCTGATTTTTTCATAATGCTTGCGGGACTTGATGCCGCTGCCCCCTCCCAAGTGCCGGCTTATGAAGATGAGGCTGTTTTTTTGTCAAAAATAATTGCTTCAAAAAAAGAGATCTTCGATCAAATTGATGGATGGTCATCGCATTCCTACCCAAATCCGGGATTTGCCGGAAGCCCATATGACCGCGGGAGAAACAGCATCGCAAATTACCAGTGGGAGCTTTCACTGTTAAACTCTCTGGGTATTGAAAAAGAACTTCCTGTTTTTATCACAGAAACCGGTTGGCCGCATTCTAATTTTTCACCGGAAACTGTAGGACAGTATCTGAATGCCGCTTACGAAAGAGTTTGGAATCCAGACGGACGAGTCCGCGCAGTTACACCTTTTGTTCTTAACTATCAAGGAGAACCATTCCTTCAGTTTTCATGGCAGAAAAAAGAAAGTACCGAGATGTATGACCATTATTTTCTAATGCAGGGCATGGCAAAGATCGAGGGCTCACCGGAACAGATAGAAAAGGGTAAAATCACGCTTGATCTGCCCAAGGAGCTTCTTGTGGACTCAACTTATACTCTTCCTATACGACTTGAAAATAAGGGTCAGGCGCTTTGGGATAAGGACGAAGGATATCAGTTAAAACTTGAAGAGGGAAGTATCGTGGATTCATTTTTTTCAGACATAAAAGAAGTTGCTCCGTTTGAAGATGACGAAGTATATCTCTATATAAAGACAGGCAGTAAAAAGGCCAAAAATAAGGTCAAAATCTCCCTCTATAAGGGCGACAGGAAAGTAATGGACGGAGGAGTCTGGAATTATATGACCGGTCCGCTTCCAAAGCTTACTTTTCGGGTTTCACGTATTCCGAAATTGCGGAAGGATAACAACCAGAAGTACGAGATACAGGTATTTGATTCAAAAGAGCAGCTTGTATTTAAGAAAAAAGGAATAAAAACAATAAAGAATGTAGGAGTTATTGAGCAGGTGAGAAATGTCTATCCAGCTGGTCGGTATAGAGTAGTTGTATTGTCCGACTACTACCTTCCAAGGCAGACTTTTATAACGATTAAAAAGGAAGGAAATGAAGTCACGTTCAAACCTTTGTTGCCTTTTGACTTTAATAAAGATGGAAAGTTTGATATTGTAGATTTTGCCGCACTTATACGGAACTTCCCGCTCCTCAGACTTTTTATTCCCTAAGGCTATACGGCAAGGATTTCCTTAAGATGGGTAATCCGCTCTTGAAGGTTCTCTGCTTTTGTCAAATAGCTTCCAATGCAGAGAACATCCGGCGGACTATGCTGGGCAAGAATGAACGGAATGGTCTCACTATTGACTCCGCCATCGAGAAAAACACTATTCCTATAGTTAAGTAATCTCAGCTGTTCAATCTTACGCAACGATTCCTTTATAAACTGTTGTCCCTGTGCTCCAGGATGAACAGACATAACCTGAATTGCCGCCATCTTTTCGAAAGAATAAAGCGTAGATAGTTGTTTTACTTCTTCATCAGGATTGATGACCAACCCAATTGAAAAGGGCCCTGAACCGGACTCGAATAATGTGTTGGGCGGAGTTGCTTTATGATGGATGAAAACGTGTTTAATCTGAATTTTGGAAGTAAGGTTACGGAGATAGTTAATACATTTTCCAAAATCAAACACCATCAGATGAAAATCAAAAGAGGCGTTTCCATAATTAATCAGTACCGACGTCGCTTCTTCAATGCCCACTGTCTTTTCAGGAACAAATTCACCATCCTGAATATCAATCTGAAATGTATCAAAGTGAGGAATAAGATTGTCGATGGTGTTTTTTAATTCCTGAGCACTTTTTGCAAGTATTGCGGGAACAACCTTCATAATCACCATTATACGATACCAAAGCTTTGCTAGAATGTTGAGATGGACATGTCGATTACGAAAAGCATCATGGACACACTGTACCGGGACATCCAAGGGTACGATCTCTCTTTTAGCGCAAGAAAGAAACTTCAATTTCACGACAAGGGTTTGACCTATGGAGAGATTGTTCCGGAATCCTTTTATAAAATACTTTCCCAAGTGAATCCTCAGAAAGATGAGGTTTTTTACGATCTGGGTTCGGGCACAGGTAAAGCAGTACTTGCGGCATCTCTCTTTTTCCCATTTTCAAAAACAGTTGGAGTAGAGCTTCTGGATGATCTATACGACGCTTCACAGCAAGTACTCCAGCGTTATCAAAAAGAGATTATACCCCGACTTAATACGTCAAACTCGCCTGAGATCAAATTTTTTCAGGCAGATTTTTTAGACTTTGATTTTAGCGATGCAGATGTCATATTTGCCCACGCGACCTGTTTTCATGACGGACAGCTGAGGGAACTATTGCATAAATTCGAAAAGCTAAAAAAGGGTGCCAGATTGATAATCGTCAGCAAAAAGGTAGACTCCCATTCTTATGCCCTGACAAACACCTCAGAGCATCCTTTCAGTTGGGGACAGGCGACTTTACATTTCTACGAGAAGATTGTATGATGAAAAAATTATGCACGGAGATGTACTTTTCAAAAAAGCATTAGAACGGGTCAAAGATAGATTCTTTAATTTTCTTATCGTCACCGTCCTCGGATGGGGATTGGGACTTGCCATCGTAGTAGGATTTCTCGTAAGTGTGGGAATTGTACTGGGAGTTTGGGCTATCACAAAAGCTCCACCAGTGGTAGGAACTGTCGCAATGGTGATGGGAATTCTTTCGATCTCTCTTCTTGCATATCTTTCTTCATGGACCCAGCTCGCGACAACTGACAGTCTTATTCAATCAAAGAAACTGCCTCCTTTCGAGACTTTTAAAAGAGTAAGACCGTATGTAAAGAGCTATATATGGTTTGTGTTTTTGCTCATGTTTTTCCTCATCGGACTTCTTCCATTCACTGTTCTCTCCCTATTTATCGTCGGAATATTATGGAGTTTGTGGAGCAGTTTTAGCATATTTGTCTTTCTTGAAAAAAAGAAGAAAGGACTTGAAAATCTCTGGATAAGCCGCGACATGGTGAATCAGAAATTCTGGCCAATAGCAGGACTCGTTTTTGTCGTGGTCGTAGTTGTAGTTCTTATCTCAGCTCTTTTTGCGACCGTTAAAAACGGACTGGTAAATCCAATCATAAGTCAGCTCATCGTTACTCCCTTTGTAACGAGCTTTTACTACGAAATGTACAAGACCTTAAAAGTGCCACAGAACGCAAAGAAACCCGTGGTGTGGATATGGCTTTCGGTAATAGGTTTTGTCGCCGTGGTAGTTGCAGTAGTTTTGTCATTCCAGGTAATAAGTACCGTGATTCCTGAGCTTATGAAAAAGAGCTCTCCACAAAACGAACTGTATAGAGAATTACTGTATCCTTCTTCTCCAGACGAAACGATCTAGTCTTTCTGTTTCACATACTCGACTGAAAAATCTTCCCAGATTGCATATATATTGGTAATGAAACGGTCTCTCGTTACAGCATATCTGGGTTTTTCCTATGTGTTAGGAATCGGTCCGATGAAGTTCGCCTCTCTCGTTGCCCATTTTGGGAATGCTGAAAAAGCATATCGCGCCAATCTAAAGCAACTACAGGAAATTTTGGGTTTAGTATCTGCGGAAGCATTTTATAGTTTTCGAAATGATTTTTCTCCGGAAAAAGAACTCGATCGTTTAGAAAAGCAATCGATTCATGTTATCCCTCAGATTTCCCAAAAATATCCACCAAACCTTCTGAGTATTTCAGATTCTCCGATATGTCTTTTTGCAAAAGGAGACCCTTCGAAACTATTTCCAAAAAAAATCGGAATCGCGGTTGTCGGAACCAGAAAACCGACCGCATATGGTATTCAAGTAACAAAAAGAATTACTTCAGATCTGGCAGATTATGGAGCGACTATCGTTTCCGGCATGGCTCTCGGGATCGACGCAGAAGCCCATAAAGCAGCTCTTGACAATGAAGCGCCCACCGTTGCCGTGCTCGGTTGTGGGGTAAATATTCCGTATCCCGCTGCAAACAAATGGCTGTACGATAGGATTTTAAAAGAGGGAGGAGTAATCGTTTCTGAATTTCCTCCAGACCGGACTGTGCTGCCCGGACTTTTCATCTCACGAAACAGAATCATCTCCGGACTGTCGCAAGGGGTTCTTATCACCGAAGGGCTTAAAGATTCCGGGGCATTAATTACAGCATCATATGCTGCAAATCAGGGAAGAGATGTCTTTGCAGTGCCTTCGCCGATTACTTCCAACATGTCAGAAGCTCCTCATATCCTTCTCAAACAAGGAGCGAAGCTTGTTACTTCGGCGCAGGATATTTTAGAGGAATACAATATTTCAGTACGAAATTCGAAACAGAAAACTGTAGATTTTTCCTTGTTAAACAGTGAGGAACGATCCATTGTCCAAGCGCTTTTGGAAACACCGCTTCTCATTGACGATCTGATAGTAGTTATTGATTTTCCTGTTTCCCAAACTTTGCAAGTTCTCTCCCGGTTAGAATTAAAGGGAATAGTCGAAAAAAACTCCGAAGGCAAATACCAGATTGCTTAATTAGACTAATATGAAAGTCTAAAGTTGATTTTGAATTAAGTTAAAACTATACTATAGCATGGCAGAGCCAGACGCTCCCTATCGAGATAATCACGCATTTAAACCGCTCTTCGAAAGATTAAAGGCTGCGAATCCAGATGCTAGACCTGCTGTAAGAGCGGTTGAAGAACTATTCTCTTCCCCAACCTTTAAATCTGCTACTCCTCCTGGAATCCCAAAGGATCTCTATCTAAAATCTCTGTTAATGGGGTTTAGAATAGTTTTTCTTGATGGAGACGAAGTAAGGGGAGCCACTTTAATAAGCAAAAGGATGACATTCTTAGAGCAAATTAATCGTGAAATTGCAGGTGAAACCGCTGATCTTACTGCTGAAGTTCTCGAACATCCATTCGGAGATCTTCTTGCCACAGAAGCAGCGGTCGATATGGCAAAAGAGAGCGTTCGAAAGAGAGGATTGACTACTTTGGCCGCAGTGATTGTGCACGGGGAGAGGGCAGATGAAAGACTTGAGCTTTTTCCCGAGATGCTTTTTCCTGAGAGTTTCTCTAAAGTGGCGATGCAACTCCGCGCTGTAGCAATAAAGAGAGGAGTTACTCCTCAGAAGGCAGATTCTCTTGAAGCACCGTTAATGAAAAGAGTTTTACGATTGGAGCCGTTCGCTATAGATCGTTTAAGTCATGTGGTGGCTCAATATTTTCTTCATGCAGCACGAGATCAACAAGACGTTTTCGTACTTGAGTAATGCTTACGAAATTGAAACTACGACTTCTCTGGTACGGGGACCAGTGTCAAAGTCCAGAAAAAACCCATCGCTCTTCTCCCGTTTGACAATTAAAAAGCTCTTAATTACTATTAAGTTGATGACTGACGATGTAGAGAGTGGTGAGCCACGAAGAGCCTTAGAAACCCTCACAAGCAATCGAGAATTATTTGCTGAAGCCGTAAGATTGAATACTACCTATCGCGTAATTCGAGAAATACCAGATTCTGATGAAGTAATAAAACTTCTTTGGAAAAATAGAATAGGCAAACTTTATCAATCAATGCCTGACGAATTACAGCTCGTTTTAGAGCTTGCTGAAGACGCAAAGCAGAAAGTAGATAGACTTGCAGAAAAAGGAACAAATGGGAAATCCTTAGTAGCTTTTGATAGGCCTTTAGGAAAAGGTCAGAACGATCCGGTAACAGCAGGAAGGAATATAATTTCTCCATCTATTGGTGAAATTGATGATAAATTTTCATGGGGAATTCAAACATTTGGATCTGTAGGAGCAAGACCTGTAACTAAACAGAGAGTCTTAAATCCAAGAGACGTAGTTGGTTTCTATTTAAGACCAAAGCCGCCTACTCTTGTTCCTGCAGGAAAGCCTTGATTACCAAGATACAACGACTTCTCTGGTGCGGGGACCAGTGTCAAAGTCCATGAGGACGATTCGTTGCCATTGTCCAAGAAGAAGCTTGCTGTTTTCAAACGGAATCGTTTCGCTCGGGCCAAACATGGTGGCGCGGATATGTGCAGCTCCATTATCATCACCCCATGTCTTATGATGTTTCCAGTCTTTCTTATACGGAGCAATATTTTCAAGTACTTTCCGCATATCCTCATATAAATTTGGATCTGCTTCAATAGCGGACACCGCAGCAGTGGATCCTTGTACGAAAACCGTAACGACTCCAGATTTTACAGACTCTTTTTTTAGTAATTCTTCGATTTGGCCCGTTATGTCAATAATATCGGTAAATCCTTTTGTTTTGACTGAGAAAGTTTTCATACTATAATTATAAACCACCCTACGCCTTAAGGCTTCGAAGTGGCAAGGGATATTGCAGTATAATTACGTAATGATATTAAGTGTTTTTACTGACGGCGGCTCAAAAGGCAATCCCGGGCCCGCTGCGATTGGATATATCGGCTACGTTGACGGACAGGTTTTGTTTAAAGGACGGGAAGACCTTGGAGTTGCGACCAACAACGCTGCAGAATATACGGCAGTTGTACGGGCTTTAGAAAAGATTAGGGAAACCCTTAAACGTCATTCTGGTAAGCCGGAGGCGCATCCAGAATCTGATTCTGGACAAGCCAGAATGACAAAAGTAACAAAAATTGAACTCTCAAGTGACTCAAGACTTCTGGTAAATCAGGTAAACGGACTTTTTAAGGTAAAAAACGGAAAGATAAAGGAATATATTCTTGCGATCCGCGGACTTGAACTGGAGATCGGACTTCCAATTTCATATATCAACATTCCCCGTGAAGAAAATACCGCAGCAGACGATCTCGTAAATAATATAGGTTAAGAAGTTTCTTCCTCTGGTTCTTCCCGAACGGGTGCGGTTACATGCACATCCAGTTCGTCATGTTTTCGAACTCTCCGCAAGTATTTTTCATCCTGCTTCATTGGGGTTTCCATGAACACATCCACAAACTCCTTAGCTTTATCAAAATCGATGTAGTCTGATGGGAGGGCAAGAACATTCACGTGATCATTTTCTTTTATGTGTTTGACCTGCTCTTTATCAAAGCCGACCACACAACGGATGCCTTTAAAACGATTGGCAGTAATTTCGACCCCGGCACCCCCGCAGACGATAATTCCTATAAATTCTTTAGGATTCTGGAGGACTGCCTGTGCAACTTTTGCAGAAAAATCAGGATAATCGTCTACCGGGTCGAGTTCGTAATTTCCCAGATCCTCGACACGGATGTTTTTTTCCTGAAGATATTCAACGAGTTTATTTTTGAGTTCAAAACCCCGGTGGTCAGCTCCGATGAAGACGGTCATACAGTTCTGAGTATAACAGAGGGTGTTATAATCAAACAATATGAAAAAACTAAAGCTTATATATTTTGGCTCGACAGCATCATCAGCATGGTTTTTGGAACAACTATTAACTGAAATAGACTTTCCTGTTGAGATAATTGGAGTTGTAAGTCAACCTGATAAACCAGTTGGAAGAAAAAGAATTTTGACTATGTCTCCAGTGAAGCAGATTGCTCAAAAACACACAATCCCGGTCTATTCATATCAGCAAGAAGGCTTAATTGAAAAGCTAGAAAAAGCTGATTTAGCATTGCTTTTGTTCTTCGGAAATATTATTCCGGAAAGCATGCTAGATCTTCCCCAACACGGTTTTTGGAACATTCATTTCTCGGCGCTCCCCAAGTATAGAGGCGGATATCCATTTGTTTATTCACTCATGATGGGAGACTCTTCGCTTACTGTTTCTATTTTTCAAATGGGCGAACGCCTGGACCAAGGCCCAATAGTCGTAAAAAAAGAATTTCCTCTTAGCTCAACCATTCGAAGAATGGAATTAGAAAAAAAATGTGCGAAGGTTTCAATCGAATTATTTAAAAAAGCGATTATCCTATTGCAACAGGATAAAATAAAATACCATGAGCAGGATCATAGCCAAGCAACTTACACAAAATTGTTAAAAAAGGATGATGGATTTATTTCGGTTGAGTCCGTGCGAAAAGCACTGCAAGGAAAATCGCTTACACTCCATGAATTACCAAGCGCCTTACGTAACTATATCGAAAAAAACAATCTTTCAAACGCGAAATACGACAGCAAAACAGTCTTTAATATATTCCGAGGACTACACCCGTCGCCCGGGTTATGGACAAAGCTTGCGATAAAGGGAAAAGAGCAGAGACTCAAGATTACCGATATGGATCTCGAGAATGAGAAGGTTGTAATAAAAAAAGTTCAACTTGAGGGAAAAAACGAAGTTGATTATTCTACTTTTTCAAAAGCGTATGGAATTACGCTCTAAAAAAAGTTCCTACGAAAAAGGCAAGCGTAGCCGACACGCCACCTAAAAGAAGAATCTCTCCAACAGAGCGCATCGGCGATTCTTTCGTCACCTTCAAACGGAGGACTCCCAATAAAAGAAGAGCGAAAAATGTGAATACGACGGACAACGTGAACAAAGGAACTCCTCTAAAAAAGACATATGGAATAAGCGGGATAAATCCAAACACCAAAAATGCAAGAAACGTCGCAAGGCCTGTCAGATAAGGATTTTCGTTAGTAGGATTTGGAAGTTCGAGTTCGTGATTCATCATAAAATCCGTCCAATACTCCGGGTTTTTAGAGTAAAGTTTTGCAATTTCTTCCGCATCTTTTTTTGAGAATCCTTTATCCATTAGAATTTCTATTGTTTCTTCAAACTCCGCTTTTGGATTGGTCTTCACTTCGTTCATTTCACGCGCCCGTTCCGCGTTATACACATCTTGCCCAGAACGTATTGAAAGAAAATTACTTAAACCCATGGAAGTACCGTCTGCGAAAAGATTGGCTAGCCCGAAAAGAAGCACGACAACGATCGGTATGGCGTTGACATCGGTTTGGGCCCCTGCAAAACCCCCAACCACGGCAAAGGTTGTTACGATTCCATCAGTCCCACCGTAGACTATCTCCTTCAAATACGCTGTTACCGGAGTCATTTTATGCTCTTTTTTAAGATGTTCGCTTAGATTTTTAGATAGACTCTTTTGTGTCATTGAAAGATAGTATAGCATTTAGTAGTAAGTATTTAGTATTTAGGAAGAGACTCCAAATGCTGAATTCTAAATTCTAAATGCCGGCCTGCGAAGTTACTTGTAGCGGTCGCGGATCTGGAAAAGGAAGTAAAGTCCGATAACAGCTGATAAAAGACCACCGACCACGTTAAAGCTTACAAGACTTGCGACGAAACCTACCAACGTTGACCAGTAAACCAATCTCCATCCTTTAATAGAGCGGGCAAACAAGCCAGGAATTGCAAGAGCTTCCAAGACGAGCGATACGATACTGACAACTGTCCCGACCAGAGAAGTGCCATAGCGCGCCCCTTCTGCCATCATGCCAAAAGGCGCAAGTACTGTCGCAAGACCAAAAAGAAAAAGAAGCGCCGGTAATGCAAGTATCATGAGGATTAAGGTTACCCAAGGAGCGAGGTTTACGATAACATCTTTTACTCCATCAGGAAGTTGAGGAGCTTTTTTGCCAAAATATTCGTTGAGAGTTTTTTCAAGACCGCCAAGAGATTGTTGGAGATTCGGATTGCTGGCCATCAAGCTCATCATATGATAGCTTTTTTTATTTGTCAAGAGGTAAAATGTATAATCTACATTTCGTAATCTATGTTTGATACTCATTGTCATTTAAATTTTCAGGCATTTGACGGACAGGTCGAAAAGGTTGTTGCAGAGGCGCAAAAGGCAGGTATAACACATATTAACATTCCGGCAACAGATGTTGCGACGTCAAAAAAAGCAATAGAAGTAGCTGAAAAATTTGAACACGTATATGCATCGGTAGGTATTCACCCACACCATATTTTCAAATTCCAAGAAACAAATTCCAAGAAACAAACAAATTTCAAATTTCTAATCAAAGATGAATTAAAAGAAATTGAATCGTTGCTGGGACATCCAAAAGTGGTTGCAGTAGGTGAAGTAGGAGTTGACAGGCATTATTACCAGCGGACAAAGTATGAAGAGTATGAAATAGATGAAAAATTTATCTCACTTCAAAAAGAAGTTTTAAAAAAACAAATCCAGCTCGCTCTTCAATACAAAAAAAGTCTGATTTTTCATAATCGAGAAGCAAAAAAAGACTTTTTAGAGGTCGTTGATTCGCTATGGAGTGCTCAACTGGAAGGGCGCGCTGTCTTTCACTGCTGTGAGCCGGATGAAGAACTTCTTTCGTACGCCCTTGCTCACAAAATCTTTATCGGAGTTGACGGAGACGTAACATATTCAAAAGAAAAACGGGAGTTTGTAAAAAAAATTCCCTTAGAATCTCTGGTCTTCGAAACAGATTCTCCATTTCTACTGCCAGAACCTTACCGTTCGTACCCGCGCGATAAAAAGCCTATTAATATGCCCTCTTTCCTATCCGACATTACTGAATTTATTGCAAAATTGCGGGGTATAAGTAAAGAAGAACTTGCAAAGAAAACGACCGCAAACGCAATTAAATTATTTGACATATAGTCTCGGTGGTACAATAGAGGTTCTTATGAAAGATCCGGTAACGAGATCGCTTCTTGTACAAAAAATAACTTCTTTTATCCTGACAACCGCATTGTTTTTATTTATCAACAACACATACGACTTCATGTTAGCCGCAATCGTCCTTGGACACAGTCATTTTCTGATTGCGTACTTTTACAAACTCATGTCAGGAAAAGTAAAGATAAAAAACTTTCTCGTTTTTGTAGGACTTGCTGCGTTTCTTTTCGCGTTTTTTTACCGAATTGATTTTCCGGATTATCGCATTGAGTCGCTCCTTTTACTGGCAACTGTTTACGCGATATATCATACGATTCTCGACGATCAGTTCACCTTTAACTTTTTCAAACCGGTTTATTCAGCATTGCAAAAGCTGCAGATGCTTTTTCTTATTTTCGCCTTGATAGGGTTGCATGTCAGTTGGCAGTTTAATTCTCCCTATGCAGTTTTCTTCGTTCTGGCGGGAATCCTTGCTGTATGTAAATACTTTCTTATTGTTTCAAAAGAAAAATATGTTTTGAAGGCTTCTGATTGCTTTTTTCTTGCACAAGGAGCTCTTGCCGTCGTGTTATTTTTTATGGACATCAGATTTAACTTCGGAAAGATGCTAATGATCTCATTTATCGGAGTCTACCATTACCTGATTTATTACTTTCATTATTACTCGAAAATTATTTCATTGCCCAAGGGTGTAAGCGCGCTTAATACGAAACCGGTTTATCTCGCCGTGGTTTTTCTTTCAAACGGTCTGATGATTGGGTTGTTTCTCTACATGATCTCTACAAAGAATACAGCGCTGAGCTACTTTTTTAGCTATAATTTATTTCTTGTTCTAACGCTCATGCACTTTATCAGCTCGACGCGCGTCAACGAAATTCTTTCTCTGTTTAAACTCAAGAATGGCTAAGAAAAAATCAACAAAACGACTATTGATAAAAAACAGCTACATAGTAGTCTTATGTATATTTTTAGCAATCTTTATTGGTCTCGCTATTTTTAATGGAACAGTCAAAGTATCCAAACCGAGCGTCGTTTCCATCTCAACCGAAGCGATTCCTGAATTACATCCTCATAAACACGGCACAGGGGACTCAATTTTTAACAAGGGACATCATGAAATTGCTTTCTCCCAGGTTTATAGATTGCCAAAAGGAATGTGGGTAAAAAGTTTCGAACTAAAAGTGAAAAACTCACATAGAAGCACACTTCACCACGCTTTATTATTCAGGGTTGATCAGAAGGACCATGCGTGTAAAAACTATTATCAAGCGATATTTATTACCAGCCCGGAAAACAATCACTCTCCAACTGTTTTCCCGGATGATTATGCAATGTATTTGCCAAAGGGAACACCGCTTGTTTTTGAAGCAATGTTTCATAATCCAGAACCTCCTCTCGGAGTCGGGAAAGAATTTGAAAACGTAACTGCTGAAATTATTCTGAAAGGAGTAGAAGACAGTTTATTTCAACGCTTTAAAAAAGTCGACTTTTATAGAGTGCACATCAGTGATAATCCATGCGGAAACCCCTTGGGTGACGGCGAAACGTTCGAGGTCCCGCCAAACACGACAATTACTAAGAACAGAAGTCTTCTTGGTAAGGCGCAGACTAATATCTATAAGTTTTCAGAGTCAGGTGTAATTCTTCAAATGGCCGGACATATTCATTCATGGGATGGTGGCAAAAGACTTGATGTCCATAAAAGTGGAAAATTAATTCACACATTTACTCCCTATCTCGAGACCAAAGACTTGTGGAGCTGGAAAAACCCTTTCTACAGTGTTTTATTACGTGTCAAAAAAAACGACGAAATTTCTATTAGTGCAACATATGAAAATCCTAATTCTGTTCCAGTTCAGGGTGCAATGGGAATGATGGTATTTTATTTTGCGAAGGATTAAAAAAAGAGTAGAATGTTACATTAACCTCTATGTTTTCAAAATTCTGGCACCGCGAAAAAGACAATATAATTCCGATTCTACTTTTCCTTTCGACTATCGTGATGGGGATCATGAGTCAGTATGCAGGAGCAAGCTTTCTCATTTATCTTTTTCCGATTCCTCTGTATTTCTTAATGCAAAGAATCAATATCTGGCAGGCAATTACCTATGGAGCAAACTACGGTTTGTATTTCGGGTTTTCCGCCCACCTCTATCTTAGCAAGTTTGAGCGTTTTGACCCGTTCCTGTTGGCACTGCTTGCGTACAGCCTTTCTTTTCTGCTGACTTTTTCCGGAGCTCACTATTTGATGCGGAAGTATCCGAAAAAAGAGTTCGTGCAGATTTTTGCATTCGCATTTGCATGGCTTGTAATCCAGGTAGCTTTACATTACATTCCTTTCTTTGGACCTGCCAAAGCGTTTGTTAAGACCACCAATACTCCTTCGCTTTTTGACTGGGTTATGCCATATTTCGGGGCCGGAATGGTAGAGTTTGTAATTCTTTCCTTCGGCTTTTTACTTGGGAGATTGCTTGATATATATCTTCGGGGAAAATCTCTCCGGCCGCTTTTCTGGTATGTCGTAGCGTTTACACTTTTTATCGCAATCGGATTATTTCAAGCATTTACTACTCCACAAAAAAATGTGAGCCAGACAGTAAGAGTTGCCGCAGTTCAGGGAAATTTTGGTTTTGAGTGGTCGAAAAGAGTAGAGCTTGCCGATGATATTCTCGATTATTTTATAAGCACTACAAAAGAGGTTGCAAAAAAAGGGGCAAAGGTAGTGGTCTGGCCGGAGTATGCGGCGGCGGTAGATATCTTAACCGAGAGACCAGATTTGAGCGAAAGAGTAGAAAAAGCATCTAAAGATCTTGATGTCGTGATCGTTATGGGATCACTGGAAAGAGCACAGTCCGAGGATGAAACCGATAACGGAATCGGGTACGATCTGTCGCTTGTATATGATCCGGATAAGGGAAGACTTGAGCCTTACCGTGCTGTTTATCCTTATTCAAGCAACATATACCACGGAAAAAAACCAATAATTTTTAAAACGAAATATGGAAATTTTCCCGTACTTTCCTGTTTTGAAATTGCTCGTCATAGGTTCGTTGCAGACTACTTTAATAAAGGGGAACCGATTGATTTCATAATCGCAATAGGTAATAATCAAGTTTTTGATGGAACATACGGAATAACCCGACTTCAGCAACATGCGCGACGGATAGCTGTAGAAAATGACCGATCCTTAATGTATGTAACCAACACCGGTCCTACAACTATCTACACGAACGAAGGAGATATGCCAACTACTGTCCCGTTTCAGACGCAAGGATACGTAATGTATGACATTGAAAAAAAACGAGCCGTGGCCTTGTATTCACGGTTTCAAGATATGATTCCGCTTGTTGCGACCTCTGTAGTATTTGGAGTTGCGCTTTTTACTACTAGAATAGGCTAGAAAGGCTTTCACGGAAAACTTCAGGGGAAACTTTTTTCACCTCTTCTTTAGCTTTTCTCACAATCTTTGCACGCAGTTTTTCATTTTTAAGACTAGTTATGGCATCGGCAATAGTTTCAGAATCAGAAAAGTTGGTAAAAACTGCGGCGTCCTTTGCGGTTTCCCGGAAAACAGGAATATCAGACAGCACTGAGGGGGCTCCTTGCGTCGCTGCTTCAAAAAAAGAGTATCCAAAACCTTCATCACGGGAAAGAAGAACGTTGCAGATCGTATTTTGATATAGCGCAAGAAGTTCCTCATCAGATATAAAGCCGGGAAAGATGAAATGAGGGTCGTCTTTAGCTATCTCAAGAAACTTTTTAAGTTCCAATTGCCAAGGATTTGAAAGAGACCCATGATTTTTAAAGACATTTCCTGCAAAAACACAGCGAACATCAGCTAACAGAATTGCTTGGGCTAGCGCAACAAGATTTTTGTTCCACGTTGCATCACCCACATATAAACAAAACCTTTCGGTCGTTATGAAAGCCGGAAGAGCGTTTTTCGTTTTCTCAAAAAACAGCTGAGGAAGAGCGGGATATACTACGCGAATCTTTTCAGGCGATACATTTAGAATGGACATAATGTCTTTTTTACTCGCTTCAGAATCTGTAACGAAAGTGTCATAAATATTTAAGGATCTCTTATTGAGAAAGACATTAAGTTTGCCCCTTGCTCCCAAGGGAAAATGGTCGGGATATTTCAACGGAATCAGATCATGGATTACGGCAATCTGTACTGGAGCAGCGCGTTTTTTAATCAGTGGGGAATTGATGATGTTAAAAAAAGGATTGATGAGAACGTCGTAGAGTGAAGCATTCATAAGGTCCGTACTAAATAAAGCATCAGGTAGAGTCTCCTTGAGGACCTGGAGATACCGGCCGATTCCGCGCACTCTGCTTTGGGAATCTTTTTGAGTTGGGTCGTAGACAAAAACCCGTTTCTGCATGGAATTATTATAGCCTTTTTTTGTATAATGTTCCTTTCCCATGTCTAAAGTTATTCTATCTGCTTCTGAGGTAAGACAGCTTATTTCGGAAAACAAATACAAAGTAAATCCTAAGACGAAATTCATAAGCCGTTGCATCGACGGTAGATATCAAATAGAACAGGATCTTCCCGCACTTGCTCTTGCCGGTGCAGACGCAGGCCAGATGGCGGTAATTTTTGCAACAGCCAATCTGTACGGGCTAAAAGTAGATGAAGAAAAGGTCTTTAAGACAGTGTGTGAGGTGGTTGGCGGTATTAAAAACCTTCGATTCCATACCGACGAACACGCCGACACAGAGATTATCATGGACGGCTGCGGATACGTGAGATATAAAACGTTATCGCCGGCTGATTTCAACGTCACTTCAAAACAGGTAGAGTTCATCAAAAAAAAAGCCGCTGAGGCGCTTAAAAAAGGCGCGGTTCAAGAGGTTCTTCTGGGCAATCATAATGAGGGGGCAATCCTTCTTATCACCGGACCGTACGGGATATATCCGGGTTACGCACTTGAGACTTCACAGGGAAAAGTAGCGGCGCAAGTCTTTGAGTTTCACAAAGGGTTGGCAGATGAAAGACAGAGAGTTATTGCAAGGGAGTTGGTGAAAAATAAAGCGGTCGAATTATTCAAGGGAACCGATGAGGAATATCTCTATGAAATACTTTCGGCGACCACTGACGATCACCTTATGGAGATCGGAAAACGTCTGGCAAAAGGGCTAACCATTTACTCGGTGGCGTTTGAAGAGGACGGAGATTTTACTCTTGAAGAAATGGACCAAGTCTCCTAAAATCCCTTTCACGGACATATGAAATTATCTTCCCGCATTCTCATTAACGGAAAAGTGAAACGTTTTGGAGATATCTATAATCTTTTCAGTAAGACTGGATATGGCATGATCTTAAGTCAGCGTATACGTTGGAGTATTTACAAACCTCAGGAGATGTCTCATACAGCATGGGAACAGTTAATCGGGCCCGACGCAAATAATCTCAAGCATCTTCTGGTTTCATACCGACTTACCCAACTTTTTCTTTTAAAACAAAAAGAATATTCAAAAAAAGAGCAGGAACTCTTACTTTTCACTGCCATTGTGCACGACTGGGGAGAGCCGGTGGTAGGAGATACGATGAGATATGTAAAAACAGCCCGTGATGATAAAAAGGAACTCGAGGTCTTAGTCAAGATTATGAAAGATGTTTTTTACGGCAAGCTAAACCGTCGGTTGGAGAAAGCGGTGTTATCAATACTTTCTAATAAAACAACAAAACTTGGTGAAGCATTCCGTGTGATTGAGGTAATCGGATATTTCAAAACGGGATTTCTGGCTTGGCAGAAAGCAAAGAAAAAAACAGGAAGAATTACGCGTCAACTACGATGGTTAACTTCAAACGTCTTACATGCCGATATGGATTTTCTCGTTGAAAAAGCTTCAAAATACCGCTTCATCTCAGATTTTTTAGACGAAAATAGACCACTTATCACCGAAGCTTTTGAATCAATGCCGGATCTTGTATTCAGCATGCACCCGCTCAAGAAACAGGCATTTTATTACAGAAAATTTCAATCAACAAAAAAAAGTTGGCGTGATTATAATAAAAGATTCTATGGTACTAGGACCAAAACAATTACTGGCGCTCGTTAAAAAAATCAAGCTTGTCGAGAATCTTAGTAAACGGGAACTTACTAATCCTGAAGGCGCCGGATTTGATCTACGGCTTGGCGAGGTCTACAAAATTTCAGGAAAATCTTTCTTGGGTGAATTTGAACGAAAAACGGCCGATGTAAAATTGCTGAAACAATATAAAAAAGGGAAAAAGGTTTCGATTACGATCAAACCAAATGAATTCTTTTTGGTAAAGACAATGGAATCCCTCAATCTCCCAAAAAACATTGCCGCAAATATTATTCCCCGATCGACAACATATAGAAGTGGAATATTTATACGCGGTGGAAATGTACATCCTGGATATCAGGGAGGATTGATTTTCGGCCTTAAAAACGAAGGGCCCGTGCCGGTTATCATCGAGATGGGAGCGCGCATAGTGCACATTCAATTTCATGAGGTAAAGGGTGGCGGTTCAATGTACCGCGGGCAGTGGCAAGGCGGAAGGGTGACGGCAAAGAAAAAAGAAACGCAGGTATGAAAAAAAGATTAGAAATTGACGTTGAGTTAAAAAAGAATTCTTACCCCGGAAAGTTCGTCGTAATTGAAGGAATTGACGGCGCAGGAAAGACCACACAGGTTGCAGACGTAAGCAAAATTCTCTCCAAAAAATACGCTGTTTATCCGACCAAACAACCGACCGACGGACCAATTGGAAAACTAATCCGAAAAGCATTATCGGGATCAGTCGAAGTACCACAGGTTGCTTTTCAGTATCTTTTTTCTGCTGACCGCGAAGCGCAGCAAGGGGAAATAATAGGAGAACTGAAAAAAGGAAAGCTCGTACTGATGGACCGATATGTCTGGTCGGCACTTGCGTATGGAATTCTAGACCATGGATTTGACGAAATAGAAAAGACCGGAAAAACCTTAAGCGTTGCACTCAGCATCCTCTCGACATATCACCAATTTCTCATGCCGGATACTACGATTTATCTTAATGTCCCCGTCGACATTGCGGTTAAGAGATTATACGAATCAAAAAGACACGCGACAGAACTATATAAAAGAAAAGAGCAAGTAGAAAAAGCCAAAAAATCTTACAACTGGGTTGTGAAAACATTTTCAGAAGAATTTACCATGCTCGATGGCACGCTTCCGGAAGATGAAGTAACCCGGCAGATCGTTTCGTATATTGAACCTCTCGTAAAAAAATAGTATCCTGTACTGCGCGTATGGCAACAAACAAACATCCCGAATACCAGTATCTCGATTTACTTTCCGACATCATGGAGAATGGCTCTGAAAAAAAGGAGTTTAATTCCGGAATTTCATTAAAAAGCGTCTTTGGACGGCAGATCCGTTTTGATCTTTCACAAGGATTTCCACTTCTTACCACCAAAAAAGTGTTTCTCAAAGGAATTATTTATGAGCTCTTATGGTTTCTTCAAGGCAACTCCAACATCCAATATTTAGTCAAAAATGGGGTGCATATTTGGGATGAGTGGGCATACAAACCCTACAAAAAGGAAATGGAGGCTGGAAGTGAGGATAAATTGACACAAGAGGAGTTTGTACAGAAGATTGAAAAAGATGACGATTTTGCCATGAAATGGGGGGAATTAGGCCCTGTCTACGGGAGACAGTGGAGAAAATGGCTTACCTCAGATGCTCGGGAGGTAGATCAGATCGCTTGGGCTATAGAAAAACTGAAAAAAACACCCACTCGAAAACACGTAGTTATATCTGCGTGGAATCCTGAGTTCATCTATGAAATGGCTGTTCCCGGAAAAGCCATGGCTCTTCCACCGTGTCATACCATCTTTCAACTTGATGTACGTGAAGGAAGACTTTCTCTTCATCTTTACCAAAGAAGTGCGGACTCGTTTTTAGGAGTGCCGTTTAATATTGCGAGTTATTCTTTACTGACGTTAATGTTAGCGCAGGTTGCCGGTTTCAAGCCAGGTGAATTTGTGCATACATTTGGAGATGTGCATATTTACGGCAATCATTTCAAGCAGGTCCGCGAGCAACTAAAGCGAAAACCAAAACCATTTCCCACTATGAAATTAAATCCAAAAGTCAAAAATATTGATAAGTTTAAATATAACGATTTTACGCTTGAAGGATATGATCCTCACCCACCGATAAAGGGAGAGATCACGGTCGTCGGCGGTTTCTAATGAATTCAATACAAACCTCCCACGTATTACTTATTGAGAATGAGAGAGTTCTACTTGTAAAGCACGAAGATGGAGCGGGACATCTTACAGGTAGTTACGGAATTCCCGGAGGAAGAAAAGACGACGTCGAATCATTCAAGCAGGCTGCAATCAGAGAGCTTACAGAAGAAACAGGATTTTTCGTTGACGACAAAGATTTAAAGGAATATGATGGTAATGAATATACGGCTGACATAAAACGTAAAAGTGGAGAGACTAAACGATATACCATGAAAGTTTTTTATGCAGTCAAATTTGCCGGAGAAATAAAATCTTCAGAAGAGACAACGCCGGAATGGGTTAAAATAAATGAGTTAAATCAATATAAATTACTAACCAACGTAGAAAAAGCAGTTAAAGACGCTGTAAATAAATTATGAAAAAACCAAGGGTGAGCGCTGTTGCGGCACTTGCTGAAAAAAGCAGAGCTTTAGGAAAAGATAATTTACTTCTTTGGCAGATCCCTGAAGATCTAAAACGTTTGCGCGCAATGACCATGGGACATCCTCTTGTGATGGGAAGAAAGACTATGGATCACTTGATTACCGTTGCCGGTGGAGCACTGAAAGGGAGAACGAATATTGTAGTCTCAAGAAATAAAGATCTTCAGTCTCCGGGTTTTGTCATCGCCGGCTCAGTAGAAGAAGCCCTAGAAAAAGCTAAACAATCTCCTGGAGGCGATAAGGAAATCTTTATCTTTGGAGGAGCGCAATTATTTACTCTGGCGCTGCCGGTAACCGACAGATTGTATTTAACTATTGTGAGAGATGATCCTGAAGCGGATGCTTTTTTCCCGGATTATTCAGAGTTTACAAAAGTCATTGAGAAGAGCGAGGAAAAGAAATTTGAAGATCTTACGTACTATTATCTTACTCTTGAGCGGCCGGCTGCTTAAATATTAGAGAGCTTTGGAGAAGCGGGTAAAGCTTTTCTTCTACAGCTAAAAATATCTGGCTTCCCGAGAAGGGATTTCTGACGATGAGGAGGAGATATGTTTGACCATTTGTGGTTTTAACCAGCGCTTTTTGTGATTGTTTCTGAAATGAAACCTCCTTGGTCGCTACGTTTTTATCCTCAAAGAAAGAACGGAATGAAGGGATTTTTGCACAGGAAAGAGCGATTGCTACGCCATCTTTTCCGGTCAAACGCGACTCGGTTGTAGATTGCTTGATGACTCCAATTGAAGAAGGATAGAGAAATTCAGCTCCACAACCTTTGCTATTATAGGTAGCAAACTGAAGCGGATTAATTGTCGGAGAAGGAGCGTAGGGAGTTGAGGTTAAAATTGCAGATAAGGCTTTGTTAGTACTCTCTACACGTTGTCCATACCGCACCCCAACCACAAATACAAGAATCAATCCAAGGACCGAAAGAAGAATAAAAGGACCTTTTTTAGACTGCATGTTAGCTCATTATAGCAAAACAGAGTTGACAAAAGAGAATTATGTTTTGTATACTAGGTTTCGGTCCTCCTGATGAGACAAGGCAAATTGAAAACTTTTTCTTTACGCTATCAGAAACAAGGGTAAGTCTAACTCAGTTGGATAATGAGACGTTTTGAGCTTCAGTATAATGCTGGAGACAACGTTTCCCCGTTCCTTTTTCAAGGAAAAAGTTTCACTTTCCTGCTCGTCAGCGAGGATCAATTTATACTTACGAAAGGATAAGCGTGCCGTGTTTCTTCCCAAGAGCAACACAGAGAAAATGTTTTGAGAACGTAACCGAAGCAGACTTCTTATATGTCATATTTAGATTCAGAAGATACTAAAAAACAGAGCGAAAAGCTTGATGTAAGCTCAATGCTTAAGCCCATGGAAGAAGAGGCTGTTGTTCCTATGGAAAAACCTAAAGTAGAAGAAAAAAAACAGGAAAAACCTGAAGAGAAACAGTCTTCCCGCCGTGAAAATACTGGTGGAAGTTCTCTTGAAGAAAAGCTTAAAGATGATTTAAAACTCAGTTACGAAGCTGACGGAATACTTGACATTACAGTTGGCGGATATGGTTTCTTAAGAAAGGACTACGGTATCAATCCAAACGAGGACATTTACGTTTCTACATCCCAGATTCGCAGATTTTGGCTTCGAAAAGGAGATCTCGTTGAAGGTCTTGCCCGGCCTCCAAAAGAAGGAGAGCGCTTCCATAGTCTGCTCTTGATAAAGAAGATAAACGAAAAAGAAATGAACGAGGAGGAGTCGAGAAAGCGTGTTAATTTCGACCAATTAACCTCACTACACCCTGACAAACAGATTAAACTTGAGACGAAAAAAGAGGTACTATCAATGAGGATAACCGATCTGGTAGCCCCAATCGGATTTGGACAGAGAGCTCTTATTGTCTCACAACCTAAAGCAGGCAAGACAACCTTCCTGAAAGAGATGGCTGAGGCCATTTCGATCAATCATCCCAAAGTAAAGCTTATGGCTATTCTTATTGGAGAGCGTCCTGAAGAGGTGACCGATCTTAAAAGATTTGTAAAAGGTGAAGTAGCAGCTTCAAATTTTGACGAGTCACCCCGACAACAGGTAAAGGTTGCCAATCTCGCGTTAGAACGGGCCAAAAGAATGGTTGAAATGGGTGAAGATGTTATTATCCTTCTAGACTCGATTACGCGTCTTGCACGGGCGTTTAACCTGTCCGTATCAGGTACAGGAAGAAGCTTGTCCGGAGGTTTTGATCCATCTGCACTTTTTCCAGCCAAGAAATTTTTGGGAGCAGCCCGAAACTGTGAAGAAGGTGGAAGCTTGACTATCATTGGCACAGCTCTTATAGGCACGGAATCACGTATGGATGATCTGATTTATGAAGAGTTTAAAGGAACCGGCAACATGGAGCTTCACCTAGATCGTAAACATGCTGACAAACGCATATTTCCGGCTATTGATATTGAAAGATCAGGAACCCGACACGATGAGCTTTTATTCAGTAAGGAAATGCTTGATAACGTTAACACTCTTCGCCGGATGCTTGGACTTTTGAATTCGGAAGAGCGTGTAACCGTGATGATAGAGAAGCTTTCAAAGACGAAGGATAATGTAGAGTTTTTGAAATCTCTTACTGCAAACGGCTCCAGATAACTACATCAAAATATCATATTTCTATATCATTTGAAGCTAAGAGAAGAGAATCGTTTAATTTCATCATCTCAACGTCTTTCTGGTAAGCAAAGCGCATCCAGAATCTGATTCTGGGCAAGCCAGAATGACAATACTAAACTAAACGAGAATTTCAGGCTTTTTATTTGGCATTTCTACTTGACACAGTATACCAAGCATGATATACTCTCTACTAGTATCAAGTATATTAGCTTCAATACATGATAGATCAACGTATTAATCGCATTGTAGGCCAACTTCGAGGTATTCAACGAATGATTCAAAAGCGAAGGGACTGCAATGAGATCTTACAACAGATTACTGCCGTCAAAAAGGCTATAGACAGCGTTTCAAAGGAGATTGCGACCACGACTGTGCAGCGATATGTCGCTAAAAAAGACGCACAAAAGGTGGACCGGATCATGGAACGCATCATCAATATTTAGCCATTCAAGTTGACATCTACATTTTTTCAATTTATTATCTAAACCTATTTGAATATGACAGATAAAATCGAAAATGTACTTATAATCGGAGGAGGTCCCGCCGGCCTTGCGGCCGCGGTTTATACCGCCCGCGCGGATCTTTCTCCCATGATGTTTGCCGGTGCTCCGTACGGTGGTCAGCTGATGCTTACCTCAGACGTGGAAAACTACCCTGGATTTGCCTCAATTCTAGGCCCAGAACTCATCGAGAAGATGCGTGAGCAGGTGAAGCACTTTGGGACCAAAGTTCTTGATCAAAACGTGACTAAAGTCGATTTTTCTCAGACACCTTTTAAAGTTACCGCGGGAAACGTGGAATACCGTTCGCGCGCTGTAATAATCGCAACCGGTGCTCAAGCAATATGGCTCGGGCTACCTTCAGAAACAAAACTAAGGGGCAAAGGAGTTTCTGCTTGCGCTACCTGTGACGGATTCTTTTTTAAAGAAAAAATTGTAGGAGTAGTTGGAGGAGGAGATTCAGCTATGGAAGAAGCCCTTTTCCTCACAAAATTCGCAACTGAAGTTCATATTTTTCATCGTCGAGACGCTTTTAGAGCATCTAAAATCATGCAAGACCGAGTGTTAAGCCACCCAAAAATTAAAGTAATGTGGAACACCGAGGTCACTGAAGTTCTTGGCGATCAAAAAGTGGAAGGAGTGAAGCTAAAAATCGCCAATAAAGAGTCTGATTTTAAACTTGATGGATTGTTTTTAGCAATAGGACATACGCCTGATACAGAGCTTTTTAAAGGTCAGGTAGAGCTTGATGAAAAGGGCTATATGCTTACAACCGCAATTGCTGCCTTGTCCGGAAAGAAACTAAATAAACTTGATTCAAAATATCAAACAGCAACTTCTGTTCCCGGCGTTTTTGCTGCAGGAGATAATGTAGATCATACCTATCGACAGGCAGGAACCGCTGTAGGAATGGGGATCTCTGCTGCCCTCGACACCGAGCGCTGGCTCGAAGAAAACATATAAAGACACAAGACACAAATCCCAAGAAACAAACCAATCTCAAAAGACAAGCCTCCAAACATAGTCTATAAGCGATTGCAAAAATAACTCTCTCTTACTTTAATCAATACGTGAAATATGATCTTGAAGACAGGACTCTTATTTTTGCGAAAAAGGTTGTATTATTTTGCAAATCTCTAAGTCAAGATATTATTACCATCGAACTTATTCGCCAGCTTATACGATCAGCCTGTTCCATCGGTGCAAATTATCGAGAAGCAAATGATGCGCTCGGAAGAAAAGATTTCGTCCACAGATTACGTATAGCGAGAAAAGAAGCAAAGGAAACATTGTATTGGTTGGAACTGATGTCGTCAACAAAGAGCACCACAGCGAACATAGAAAATCTTATGAGGGAATGTACTGAGATAAGGAATATATTGTCGGCAATTATTAAGAAATCTGTCGACTCTGCTTGATTTATTGAGATTTAGAATTTGAAACTTGTTTGTCTCTTTGAATTTGTTTCTTAGAATTTACTTTAAGAAATTTAATGGGTTTTGTTGGGCTCCGCCCTGAATTACTTCAAAATGGAGATGGGTTCCCGTACATCTTCCCGTACATCCCATCACTCCCACTTGCTGACCTTGAGAAATCCCTTGACCAGAGTTGGCAGAAATCTGAGACAGATGAGCATAGAGAGTCCGGAACCCGTTTCCGTGATCAACAATCACGTGGCATCCGTATCCATATGGCAAACACCCACTAAAGACCACTGTTCCCGCATCCGCAGCAATTACCGGAGGAGCGCCGGGATTCTGAATATCCACTGCCATGTGGTACCAGATCGGATATTGACTAACACTTCCTGAGGTAGGCCAGATAAAGTTTGACGTTCCCCGTATTCCAGCCTGAATTGGACCAGTGTAGTAGCCTGCAGGATACGATCGCGCGATTGATGGCGCTTCAATAACTCCGTCAGGGACAAAAAGTGTCTGTCCCGGAGTTAATGAAAAGGTATCAAGATCTGCGAAATCATTAAATGGGAAGTTTACAATCGCCTGTGCGTCTACCTTATATTTTTTTGCGATTGTGTAAACAGTATCACCTGAAGCGACCTTATGTACGACACCGACACCAGGAGGAACCTTTACAATTTGTCCGGGTTTTATCGTATCACTTTTCAGATCATTCGCCCATTTTATTGTATCAGTAGAGACTCCGAACTTTTTTGCAATAGAGGCTATTGTGTCGCCCCCAAGCACTTCATAATTCACGACTTTATCCCGTGGCTTTGCCGAAATAATCGTTCCCAGAGAGCTTTCGTAAGGATTATAAGAGACCACGGTTGCTTGTGCTCCTGCATTGCGGTCCAACGGGTTGGCAAATGGATTATTTTCAGCAATAATCGGCCCACCGACCATCGCTGCAGCAACCAGTAAAAAAAAGGAAGTATTTAAAAAAGATGATGAATATTTTCCGCGTTTTACAACAAGAATCGCAACTAAAAGATCCTTAACTTTTTCAAATCCCTTGCCAAACTTTACGAGTCGGGCATGGAGGTAGTCTCTAAAAAAAAGCAGGAACGCTTTCAGATCATTCATGGTGGAGCATATATTCTAACAAAATTGACAGATTAACGGTTACGGAACTTGTTAGGAGGTCGGTTAAACGTCATTCTGGGGAGGAAAGCGACTCCAGAATCGATTCTGGACAAGCCAGAATGACAAAAAATACCATAGAGGAATCTGGTAATTAAGTTATATTTTATACGTTCGTAGTTATCGTGCTTCAGGAGAAGCGTTTCTAGGAAGCTCTACTTTTGGACTTAACTCAGGTTGTGGCTTTTCAGGGAGGCGGAGTTCTCCTGGTGTAGAACTGGTTTGATCTCCTTCTTTCGGAAGTTTCTTTTTAAACTCTTCAAGTTCTGAAAGAACTTTTTTATAATCGTCCGGACTCTTATTTTTATCTACAAGTTTTAATACATTATTCATCGATTGTATAGCCCGATCATATGACCCGTTTTGGAAGTTGGCCCAGGCAAGATTGTAATATGCATTAGCCCAGTCGGGTTTGAGAGCAACTGCCTGTTCAAATAAGCGAATTGCCTCAGGATAATTTTTAAAGTTGTAATATGCTCCACCAAGGTTAAGCCGGTAAATAGGATTTTGCGGATCGAGAATGATTGCCCTTTGATAAGACGATACGGTCCACACATCAGCCCCTTTTGCCGCTCCGATTATACTCCGGTATACCGTTGCAAGATTTTCCCAGTTGACTGCTTTTTGAGGATTCAGCGCAACCGTTGCTTTTGATTCCTGGATAGCGGCTTGGATTGCCTGAGTGACTGTCTGTCTTTCCTCTTTCGTCAGTTGCTTTGGTTGAGCATCTTGTCCCTGAGCGCGCGCCGCCCGTTGGGCGATACTGGTTGCAATAAGAAGATTGGTTTGCGCAAAATTAGTACGGAAGCGCTCCACAAAGGGATTAAGAATAACAGCTTGACGTTGATTGTCATATAAGTCTCGCGCACTATTGTTTACAAAACCTACAAACGATCTTCTGAAGGCGAGTTCCGCAGCGTAAGCTCTTCCCACAAGATAAAACATGCCACCCAAAACTCCGACAAAAATAATTGCAACCAAAACATAGAGGGGGAGAACAGAGCCGAGATTAAAGTGTTTGGTTTCTGCTTCTTGTTGTGGCGCAAGCGAAAGGGCTACGAAGAATAAAAATAATACCGAAAAGGACAATGGCAAAAACAAAAGTACTGCAAGCATATATATGAAAAGCGCAGAAAAAAACAGATGTTCTTTAGCCCCTTTTTTAATGTGATTAATACCGGCTAGCAAGACTGATCCAAATGCGAGAAAACCTAAAATTCCGGTTTCTGTGAAAATTTGCAATAATCCCGAACGACTTATATTGAATGAATTAACGGTCCAAAAAGGAGTGCGATTATATGCAACATCTTTTGCTTTTGTAAATATTGACGAGTAGTTGTCCATTCCGACCCCAAACAGGGCATTTAACGGATTTTTCAAAACCTCAACAGCCGCATGCCAAGAAACACCGTAAGGGGGAAGAAGTACAGCCTGTTGAGCTGTTTCAGGCGTGAATATTCGGAAAATAGTAAGGCCCGCTGCAATGGTGATTACGACGAGCGAAACAATATCAACGACTTCTCGTTTTCGTCTGTGGCCAAAAAAATCAGCAAAACCGGCAACCACAAAAAATCCTAAAAAGACTGCCAGATCAACCCTGCCGCCAAGAGGGGTAAAGGCAGGGTTGCGCAAAAACTGCAAAAAAGGAGAGAGCGTCGCATTTTTAAATGGCTGGAAAAAAAAGAAAATAGTAACGAGAGAGAGAAGAAGAGCGCCCCATCGCAAGAACTTAAAAAGCTCTGTGCGTCCGCGAGCCCGCTCCAGATACATTGAGAAAACAATGAGAGAAAAAATTCCAAGCAAACCAAAATTAGTATTTAAAAGAGCTCCTACTTTATTGGGAGAAAAGAATATTATTGAGATCGCGCATGCTACCAGAAAAAATAAAAGTGGCTTTTCTAAGGGACTGCTCTGCCAATTGACTTTCTTGGTAGCAATGATTCCAACAGTGGATACCGCAAGTAAAGCAAGCGCCCCAAATGAAAGCAGGTAAAGCTTGTTTGTCGTAAAAAATTCCTGAGTCATAGTGAGAAAAAAAACAGGAAAGAGGAAAAGAAGCAGTCCCAAAAGAACCTTCTTGATAGACGACATAGAGTTTACAGTGTAGGAATTTTTTAAAGAATTGTCAAGCTAGATTTAGCAGCCCGGAAATGATGGATTTGCGGCGCAGCAGGATTCTACCGTACCGTATATGAGAGACTTATTTGGACAGCCTGGATCTTGCACGCATGCATTATAGTCTCTCGGTGATTGGCACGCGTTACAGGAATTGTCAGAGACGCAAACATAGCCGTTACTTTTTTGAAGACCTACTTGGTGGCTTGATACACCATAGTCAAAGCCATAGGGTGGAGATAATTTTGCCGGTCCACATCCTCCTCCTTTGCACCCGAATAGCTCGCTATCCTTATCGTTTTCATAGCTGAAATCAGCATATACCCGATACCATTGAGGACAATAATCTGAAGTGCATGGAGGACTTGTACTTTCTGCGCAAACTGAAGCGTCATTTCTAGCGCATCCCGGCCTCTCGACTTCCAATAGATAATCTTTACTTGGATGTTGGGGATCACACGGTAACTTATTGAGATAAGGAGAGAATTCTGAGAATTTTGGCGGGGCTGTTTCGAGCCCGCAAATATGACAAAGTTTCGAGGTTACGGTTTTTGAAATAGCGCAAACGTTTACAGCAGTTGACACATCGAAACAGAGATGTTCTGCCTGCGGATAACATCCTTTGTCCGAATAATAATCCTCAAAAGATTTTTGTAAAACTGCAAGGTCGTGTTTTCTTTTCGCGTCATGCGCTTTATTAATTTGCGCCCACGGGTCCAGAAGTAAAATGACAGCAACGGAGATGATCCCAATTAACGCGGTAACGATTAGAATCTCCATGAGTGTAAAACCTTCTTTAAAAACAGTCTTCATAAATATGAATAGTTTAGTTTATTAACTCATGACTGTAAATGTCTGCGTATAACCGTGGGCATGGATGAGATTAATCGACATAAATCACATCGTATTTTCTTGTATTAATAGGTTCATTTTTTTGTAAGTGAGTATAAATCTCACGATTTAAAATATTCGGTTCAAGAGAATATGAGAGCGAAGCGGCTTCCAAAGCCTTTTGGTAGTTACCTTTATCGTACTCAATCAATGAAAGATAGAACCACAGCTTTGCATTTAATGGGTGTTTTTTTAAGGCACGGAGTATGAAATAGTATGCTGTTTCTGAATTCTCATGATAGTATAAAATCTGAGCAAGGTTTCCGTAAGCAGTATTTTCCTGACCGATGGAGATCGCTTGTTCATAGTCTCGTTTTGCCTGTTGTACATCTCCTTTTATTTGATATATGGCGCCAAGATTATTCCACACCTCTGCTCTATAGGGAGCTAAACGAGCTGAGTTTTTAAAATGAGCGAGCGCCTTGTCCCACTTCCCTTCGGACGCGTAAATTGCTCCGACATTGTTTTCGATATCGAAGCTATCTTTCGAGACAGTGATGTCGTGAAAAAACAGCGTTCTATTACTGTTCCAATCGGCGTTTCTGACAACTGTTCGGATCGACAATCCCGCTAAAAAAAGAATAAAAACGACAAGAACAATGGTATTGAGCTTCTTTTTGGTTTTCGTAAAAAAACTCATGATTGCACCAGAAAAGCCCAGTAAGCCCGCCATGGAGACATAGAACCAACGATCCGCTACTGTCATATCAAGAGGGATAATATGCAGGTTGAGGAGCATACTGATAAGAAACCATAATGTAAAAAAAACATAGACAGAAAAGAGTTTAGATTTTTTTTTAAACATAATAAAGCCCGCCACAACAACAAAAATTAAAAAAGAAAGGCTAATCATAAGAGGCAAAAAGAAATTCAAAAAATCAATCGATTTGAAGATCCAATACTGAGAAACCGCTAAATCCCTTGGGAAAAAAAAAGTAGAGAGATAGTAAAGAAAGGCTTGCGGTGCATGGAGTAAACGGTGTGGAAGATCGAGTCTGCTTATAGGAAAAATAGGATATGAAACAGTAAATTTTTTCGCATAGCCAAATCGTAAAAGACTGTAAAAAATAAGTACAGAAATCGTCCCGTATAGTACTCGCAGCAAAGCTCTTCTGTTATATATAAAAAAAAAGCAAATAACAAAAAAGAGAAACAATATTCCCGATTCTTTAGAAAGAAGAGATAAGAGCAATAAGAAGCAAATAATAGCGAGTCTCTTATAGGAGACGTTGGAGCTTCTTAAGGAAAGATATAATGCAAAAATTCCAAAAAAAAATGACAATGTTGTTTGCAGAGAAGAAAGATACGCCACAGACTCAACATTCATGGGATGGACAAGAAAGACGGTACTTAGCAGAATGGAAATCTTATCTCCTAAGAATTTCTTAAAAACAAAAAATAGTAGGACTGAGCTTGCAATATGTATCAGCACCTGAAAGATATGAAACGCAGCAGAGTTTAGTCCGAATATAACGTAGAGAAGAGCAAAAAATAGCGTTGAGAGAGGCCGGTAATATAGTCCGCCCAAAGTACCCTGTCCTTCTACGTAGGCTGTTCCTCCCTTAAAAAAGGTTAAAACATTGTCAAGAGATCGAATGAGTGGATTTTTTACGATTTGCAGTTCGTCATCCCACACAAACCCATTAAAAAAAGAGTTGACGTACACTATGAAACCAAGAAGAACAATCAAGAGAATAAAGTAGAGCGTCGAGCGTTTCATCCGTTCCCTTTTCATCAGCTTATTATATACAAGCTAAAGTAAGAAGAGTTTATAAGCGACCGGGATCTATGAGTAATGCATGCACTTCATTTCTCCTCTGCATGTTGCCCTCGGTATAGACAAGAACGGTCAACCCTTTTTTAAGATCGATTAGAGAGTATCTGATTTTAACTGGTGCTGGATCAGGGTGATTAAAAGTGCTCGTTGATATTTCTGTCTGTGGAGTAAGTCGTATAGAAAAAACGCCTTCTTTTTCACCCAGTTTGGGATTATTACCGAGCGGGCTTCCTTGAGCCAAAATCGGGATTCCTGTTATTGAAATAATATCAGGTGTTAGATCGACAATCTCTCCTCGGATGGTATTTTTAAGAGGAAAGACAACTATTTTAGAAGCCCGAAATTCATTTTTCCGTTGGACTCGGAGATCCGTTTGGGTCTCTGCTGTGACATAATCACCAACTTTTATTTCATCAATGGTGGAAATAGGACGCGATACTTTTGTGAAAAGGTAGGGAACTGTCAGGTTGGGGTCAATCTTGGTCTGTTCATCCACGAGAACTCTATATCTTAATTTCTTTGCATTTACTGGATTGTCTTCTGTAACGCCCCCTTCTCGTATGGTGATACTTATTCCGTCGTTTTTCTCAACAAACCCAAAAAAAGAGTTGACGGGCTGGGTAAGAGAGAGAATATTTGGAGAAAAGCTTAGCTTACTGACAAAGTAGTTAGTAGAAAGAAAAAGAAAAAGCGACAAGCCGAGACAAGTAAATATTACAACAAAAATTTTTTTGTGAAAACCAGAAGATTGTTTTTCCATACAATATCATGAATAAAAATAGTTAATCATCGATGTACCAGAAAGTCCATGTACCGGAGCTTGGATTTACTGTTCCACCACTAGCGTTTCCAAACACAAGTCTTACCACATTGGCATTGCTCCAGGACCCTGTTAACTGTACGCGCCCTTGAGAACCATACGCGTTACTACTGTTGACAGCAATTCCGCCGCCGGTATAATAACACCCAAAACCTCCGCAGGTGGGCATATTTGAAGGAGGAACAACGGTAATGACTGCATCAGTACCGCTTGGCATAGTAACGTCACTGATTGCATTTGCACCATTGCCTGTGCTTGCCGGATCCCAAGTCGTCGTCGTCGACTTGATTGCGGTAAAGACGACACCACCTACTCCCAGACCCACAGTTCCTTCTACGTCAAGCAGGGCGTCAGGAGTACTGTCTCCGATTCCCACATTAGCATCCAAAATATTCACTTCATCGGTAGTTTGATCGTCAAATTCCACTCTTCCTGCTGCTGAACCAAGACCAATCCATGCATTATCAACGGTCGTTACGTCTCCGCTTCTATCCAGTTGAAGTTTTGTAGTGCCAGAAGCGGAAGCCGTTAAAATATTCTGATCTCCCGTTTCATTGACTATCGCAAGAGCTTTTCCGGTAACCGCACCTGACACGGTAAGGTTATTTGAACTGATAGTCAGCGTTCCTGCCGCGGCCCGTATTTCTTTTGCGAATCGAAAGGCTTGCAATAAAAGAACAATAATTACCACCGATAATAAAGCTAGAGAAAAAATAGAAAGAGTCGGAAAGCGAGATTTTTTCATGCGTATTTCTATCTTTCAGAATAATATAAACAAAGAAGTAATGTCAAGGGGGAGAGGGAAGTTGCCTGAAAAAAGCAATTTCTCGCTGAAAAACTAATTTATAACGAGCCAGTTGAATTTCAGATCGGGGTGAGATGAGTTGCCGACCGTGACTTTAAAGAATGCTTTACATCCTTGCACGCCAGACGGACACGAGCTTTTTTGACCAACAGTTAACTGTCCATTGGGAATCGACTCGGTTGGGGTGAGATAGATCAAAGAGTTGTCCTTAATATTTTTGTTGTAGATTATAATCTCCGATTCGTTGGACGGAATTATTCCTAGACCTGCACTTTCGGCATTGGTTTCTATAGCTGCTCCGAAGAGTCCGTTTCTTGCAAGATTATCCGGCGCTGCAATGATTGCTCCTGAGTCGTTTGCGGATAGATTACTTTCTAAGGAAAGATCTTTAAACCGGGCTGATCCAGAGGCGTCTATACTGGCAACTTCATTGCCAGAATTTTGAATTTTGAATTTTGAATTTTGAATTTGATCGCCCCCAAGATTTACGGAAAGATTGTCTCCTTCTTGAAGTGGAGCGATCGTGTTGGTTTTGACTCCGCCTTGTGCAATAAGTGTGCCTTTTGTGGTAATAGTTCCGTCTTTTGCTATTATTACCGCTCCATCAAGAAGATTTATAGTGGATAATGCATTGATTTTAAGCTCTTGGGCGATCGTTGAAATCTGATTTTCCTGTATACTCATACCGCCGACACCAAAAGTATTGACGACGTACGCGTTATATAAATTAGCGTTACCCGTTACGGTAAAGTCGGAGACTGCGACACTTGCGTACTGTTGTAAAAGCAAATTGTTTTGTGGATCAATCGTACCCACAACAGTTGACTGGTTTAGATTTTGATAATAATTGGGGTCGGGAAGCGGCTGATTTTGAATCTGTGCCAAAAGCGATTGGATCTCATTTACCTGACTCGAAAGATTACTTGTTTGTTGAGTTACTGATGAAGTTTGCTGACCGATATTCGAGGTTTCGCTTACGACATTTTCAAGACGGTTTCTGAAGTCGCGGATGTTCTCAGCGTCAACTTCTTTTGCGACTAATGTACCGGAAAGGGAGGCGCTTCGGGCAGATAGTCCCTCAGCGTAAAGGTCTTTCGCTTGTACATTTTCAGCTTGAAGCGTACCGCTTAACGTCGCATTCCGCGCGGCAATATCGCCTTCGGCATTAATACTTGCGACTTGATTTCCATCTCTTCCTTTTATGATAAGTTTTGCCAATCCGCCAGCTGGCGGACTCCCTGCTTGTTGAGAGAGATTTACTTCCACATTACCGCTGTCTTTCGGCTTAATTTCATCAGTCTGTACTGAATCTGATTTGACATTTTGAGCTTGCAATTCACCGGTTTCAACAACAGGCGATATAATTCTTTGAGATACAGTAAGGTTTGCAATACTTGCAGTAACAGCGCTCAATGTATTAGAGGTTATGGATTGAATTGACGCGCTAGAAGTGGAGAGTACCTCTGTTGTAACTTCTTGAACAGTAATAAATCCTCCTTGAATACCTCCTGCGATAACTCTTGAGAATGCTCCGATCTCATTGATGGTTTGACCCAAGGCATTCTGTACTTCATACCCATTTTGAGTGTTTGCTACGGTATACGTTTCTTCCTGTGGTGTTGGGAGTTCGCTCTGTGGAATTTCTCCCTGATCATTCAGAATAAACCCGCTTCCGCCGCCAGATCGAGCATTAGCCCAGTTCTCAGCATCAAAACGGGGAGCAGTTAGACGATAGGCGACAGTTGTGGGCCGTGAGGTGTAAATGATCAGCCGAAGACCTGGTTCATCGATCATATACCATACCCGAGTATCTGTAGAAGGGGTTAATAGGGGAACCAAATCGGATATATGTTTTTTTAGATCTGTCGTTTTTGAAAACAGCCAAAGGTCTGATCCTTCCGGCACTTGTGCAAAATTAATAACTGTTCTGTATCCAACTCCAGGGACATATTCTGTAGTTTGGATTGTTCCGGTAGTTTCTTCCTTTACTCCCGTCATAGATGCCATGTATGTCGCATATTTTTTTCCATTAATTGTGTAGGGAGGGTCGACCGTACCGGCGTCCACCTTTCCATCACAGGCTCCGTCAGCGCTTGCATTATACGTGACACAGAGGCTAGAGTTACCTCCGCTAGCTCCACCTTTGGCATGAACGGTCTCCGTACCTGACCGTAGATGTAAAGCGATATTGCCGCCTGTCGTAATGTCGCCTCCCGCTATAGTCATATCTCCCGCGATACTAATAGAGGTAGTAGCCTCAGCAGGATTTATAAAGTAGGCACCGGCTCCTGTTACATCTATAAAGGATGTGCCGGTAAAGCTTCCGGCACAAGCAAAGTTACCGCTAGCATTGGTTAAAGTACATCCTGTCGAACTCGATCCTCCTCCCATTAGGATATCACCGGTTCCTGTATTATTTAAGTTCAGAGCGTCTGATCCTTTTGCATCAATAGATAGCGCGATATTAGTATCTCCACCGGTAGCAGCAAGTGTCACCGTTCCACCAGTTGCGGCATTACTTATTGTTATCTCATCAACAGCCGATGCGGCAGAAGTAAATCTTAAGAATTCATTTCCATTGTTGTCCAGTATGTCAGCTCCCGAAAGGGTCAAGTCTCCGTCTATCTGGAGATTCCCTCCGGTGGATAAGTTAAGTACTTCAGTCGAATCGTTTAATATACTTAGGGCATTACTACCTGCCGCGAGAGCTTTAATAAACCATGTATCTGTCGCATCGTCTCCATCATCTGCGTCAAGCGCAAGCACTGCGTCTGTTGCTTCGACACCTTGCACTTCGAGAATTGCCTCAGGTGCCGTGGTTCCAATCCCCACATTCCCACCTGCAAAGATTGCAGCATAGTTTGTGTCTGCTCCTGTTGGGCTCTCCACGTAGAGCCCGATATTACTACTGGTCCCATCAGTATCATACGTACCATTTGCAATATATACGCCATATCCATTAACTGCTCCACCTGCTGCAACATCAGCAGAAACTCCGGTATATACCCCGTACACATTAGTTGTTCCACCGGTACTCTCTGCGCCAGCTGTTGGTTGAGTCCGTACTCCATAGACTGATCGTGTTCCTGTTGCAAGAATTCCGGTAACTGAGGAGTCAAGATCAAGTCCAACCAGAGTATCTGCAGTTGTCGAAGAAGAGGTGACCGTTGAGTACATACCAATACCGGTCTTTGCAGCATTCCCCGTTAAGGTCAGAGTATTCTGTTGATTGTAGATAGTTGAGGCAAGATTTGTCCCATCGGTAGTTGTTAGATTAATCGCCTGGAAGTTATCTGCACTCCCTGTTGGCGTATGAGTTATGTTCAAGTCAATCGCCTCATTGGTTGATCCGTCAGCAGGTGCAGAAGTTGTGGTTATGTCAATTACTTCTCCTGTTGTAAATGAGGAGTTGGTTATCCCGAAGGTATTACCTGTTGTTGCTGAAGAGTCAAGGTCAAGCAGGGCATCGGGAGTCTCGTCGCCGATGCCGACGTTGCCGGTTGCAG
>Ga0209542_10001872_pt1 | contig 48499 bp, 52 predicted proteins | sample RifCSPhighO2_01_FD_184028 | JGI IMG/M metagenome (GOLD analysis project Ga0209542, IMG submission 184028) | Soil microbial communities from Rifle, Colorado - Rifle CSP2_plank highO2_0.1 (SPAdes) (version 2) | ecosystem: Environmental > Terrestrial > Deep subsurface > Rock core/Sediment ...
ATATGGTTGTTGCAATGGAAAAAGCAGCAGCAATAATAACTGATGAAGGTGGACTTACAAGCCACGCTGCAATAGTTTCAAGAGAAATGGGAATTCCTTCTGTTGTTGGAACAATAAATGCTACACATCTTCTAAAAGATGGAGAAATAGTTGGAGTTGATGGAAGTAAAGGAGTAATTTACCGAGGAGTATTAGAGAAAAAAGAAGTTGAAATAAAAAGAGTTATGCCTACAAGAACTAAAATAAAAATAATTGTTGATATTCCTGAATACGCGTCAAGAGCGGCTATGTCTGGTGTTAATTCCATAGGACTTTTAAGATTAGAAGGGATAATTGCTTATTCAGGAAAACATCCTCTTAAGTTTGTTAAAGATAAAAATATGGATAGTTATAAAAATATTATATTAAATGGATTAAAAAAAATATCTGAAAAATTTGAGGAAGTCTGGATAAGGTCTTCTGATTTAAGAAGTGACGAATATTCCAAGCTTGAAGGAGCGCCAAAGATTATAGAGGGAAATCCAATGCTTGGAGACCACGGAATAAGATTCTCTCTTAAATATCCTGAATTGCTCAAGGCAGAAATTTCTGCCGTAAAAGATTTAGCTCTAAACTTTAAAAATAAAATTTTTGGGTTTATGATGCCTCAAATTATTTCTGTTGACGAATTAAGGAGGACAAAAGAGATTGCTTCTTTGATTGATATTCCTGAAAATGTTAAAATGGGAATTATGGTTGAGACTCCTGCAGCCGTTCAAGTCATAGAAGAGCTTTGCGAAGAGGGAATGGATTTCATAAGTTTCGGAACTAATGATTTAACTCAATATACTTTAGCTATTGATAGAAATAATCCAGATGTACAACACTTGCATAATGAAATGAATCCTGCAATCTTAAAATCAATAAAAAAAGTCGTTGAAGTATGTCGGAAATATGGAGTTGAGACTTCAATATGTGGACAGGCAGGAAGCAAACCCGAAATGGCCAAGTTTTTAGTTGAGAACGGAATTGATTCTATATCAGTAAATGCAGACGCAGCTCACGAAGTAAGCCGGGTTGTTTCTGAAGTTGAGAAGAACTTTAGGAACCATAAAGTTTCAGAGGTCGAGTCTTCGGTAGTTATCAAGCAAGACAAGGAATCCAAAAATTCAGAGGAGAAAGGCGAATCAGTCATGCTAACCGAGGCAAAAGTATTAATGGCCATGAATAAGGTTTTTGGAGATTCAGAAGACATAGAGGACATAATCCTAAGACATCTTGATGATGGTGGAGAAGGAGCATATAAACAGCCAGAACAGACGCAGACACGGGAAGAAAACCAGCCATTGATTGATGTTATGGAAGATAAGGTTAAGAAGTCTCTAGAGGAAGGAGTTTATACTAAGGAAGAAAATGTGGCTTCTGGAGGGAAGAAAGATGAAGGAAGTGAAGAAATCGTTGAAACAATTAGAGGAAGAGAAAATGAGAGCAATAATGAGGATAAAAGGGAAAGCGAAGAGGGTGAAGAGGAAGATGATGAGATTGGGGAGGAGTTTTCTCCTGATTCTTCAGATAAGAAGTCAAAAGAGCCAGAATCAGAATGGGACGCCGATTCAACAGAGGAATGGGTTTCAGAGCTCAAAGAAGACAAAGTCGTTGATTTATTCTAGTTTTCTAGGTCTTGATTAATGTTACCTTTTGTAAGTAGCTACAAAATAGAAAGATTTAAATACTCTTATTTTGTGGAATTATCATGAGTTTATTGAGTAGATTTAAAGAGAAAGTAACTGGAACACCCGATAACCCAAATAGATTTATATCATTATATGGTGGATTTCAAGACTTAGCAAAGAATCAAGAGGATAGCAAAAAACCGACATCCTCTGAAGAAGAAAAGAATGAGGCTAGGAAAAAAGTTCTAGGTGTAGTTACTAAACACTACAATAGCAATCCTGAAGGAAGAGAAGTTGTAAGCGAATTAGATATATCTCAAAATTTAGACCAACATGTAGATGCCACAGCAAAATATAAATTAACTTTGTTAGGAAAGTTGCTTTCAGATATTAATAATTCTAAACAAGTTGTTGGTGGAATATCAAAAGATGCTCTAGAAACACTTTTAAGCAATCCAGAACTTATCTCAAAATTTGCTCCAGAACAACTATTACCTAAATATGAAATATTAGGTAGAATAGCAAGATATGAAAGCGGTAAATTAATTGAAGGTGATAACACTCATCTACAAGAAGATGTTAAGTTCTATAAAGGAAGAATAGCAGAAAGATATGCAAAAAGCTTAGAAACTGAATTAGGCGCAAATAGTGAAGTTGCCAATTTATTTAGACTAGCTATAGCGGGTTCAGGTATAAAAGGAGATGAAAAGAAACAATTAGCCAAAATTGCTAATGAATTGAGAACAATTATAGGTAATGAAAATGAAGGTATATTATATGATGCTTTAAGAGATTCCTTAGCTAATAAACTTGTAAAGACTGAAACTAGAGATGAAACTATGGGTCTAGTTTATCAATTGTTAAAGGGTAAGAAGTAATTTAATTTTTTTTCTTAACCCTTATTCCTCAACAAAACCTCAATCAATCTACCCATTTGTTGCAAAAAGTCTTCGGCAATTTCCTGCCACTTATCAATCTCAGCACCTTTAATATTTTGGACTTTCCTATGATTTATTGCTCTATGCAATTCGTATATTTCAGAAGCAATTTTTACATAACTATATTTCAACATATTAGTATCAACAAAAGTTTCTTTTAACATTTGAGGAATATGTTCTGGAGAAGGGGGGAGTTTTCCCGCCATCATTAAAGCAGCTTGCGAGGAGTCAGTAATTGCCCAATAAATTCCTTCAATAGCGGACATTTCATACATTCTACTTCTAAGTAAATGAAATGGTGCTCTGTTTAAAGCAGCATGAACAGCTTCAGGGGTTGAATGTATTTTGCCTTGTAAAAGTAGAGCCTTTATAGGATTATAGAATCCGCCAGAATCAATTAATGCTTCACCATATCTTAATATGTTTATTACAACAGGGTCTCCATAAAGTAAATCCTGCCACCAAGTTGTTAATTTTATAGTGTTTATGTGTATCTCTTTATTGAAATTTAAATCAGAAACTATTTTTCCAAGCTCTTCTCTATACCATGCAATTAATTCCATATCCCAATTTATCGACGCATCATCTATAATTATTATTATATCTATATCCGAAGTTTCAATTGCCGTTTTTTTAACTTGACTTCCAAATAAAACACTAGCTTTAACCATTTTATCAAATTTTTGATGAACTCTCACTGCAAAATCCATCGCCATTTCTTTTTCAGTTAATATCTTTTTTTTCGTAGGCAACTTTCTCAATACTTTTATATTTTTATCTTCCATTTTCCCCTTTTATATAATCCATTATATATAATCCAGTTTATTTTTAAAACCTTCTCTTACGAACTTGGACTTCCTGAAAATTGTCCTCTATTTCCTGGAAGCGGTCCTCCTAATACAGGAAGATTAGAGAATCCACTACCAAATGTTGCAAAGTATGATTCTGGGAGGAAGTTTCCAAATCCTGAATGATATCCTCCAGCTACTACGCCCTGTTGATTCCAATACGGAGCCATCTTCATTCCATAAATAGATGAACCATAAGAAGCAAGTGTTGCAGGAAGTGGGGAAGAAGCATTAAAATGTTGGAACCAATCTCCCGCTTCAATAACTCTTTTAATTTTATCAACATTTTTTCCATACTCCTTGAGAATTTTTTCATAAGCTTTTGTCGGAACATTTCCCATACCCATTGGAAGTTCAGCGTGGTCAAAACCAAAATTATCTGAAAGGTGCATTTTATTTACATAAGGAGATATCGTCTTCATTTGCTCTTTAAGATATTTATCATCATATCCATATTTTTTTAACATATTTATATGACCTACATCCCAAGTTGCACCTATTAATTTATCTGCATTTCTTCTAGCCTCGGATTCCGAAACTCCATCCTTAACAGCTTTTTCAACAAATTTATCTCTACTCTTTTTTATCACATCTCTTATGTCTTCAGCTCTATTTAATCCAGACATTGGTCCAGCAGGATGATTCTCAAGACTTATTACAGGAGCAGTTTCTTTAAACTCTTTAAATCCTTTATAAGCAATATTAGAAAAAGTTTCTGAAGTCTTATCAATTGCAAAATCTTTTATCGGGACAAGTATTTCGGGAGCTTTTATTTCATTTAACATGTTTAATCCTTCTGTAACTGTTTCTGATATTTTATTTAATTTTGTATAATCCTCTATCTTTCCAGAATCAGTAACAGAACTCTGTATTGTGCTCCTCCATTTTTTTCCAAATTCTTCTAATACTTTTCTATCTTTCTCATTTTTAGTTTTTTCAGCTAATTCATAAGCTTGACTAAATAATCCCTTAAATCTACTTATTGAACCTCTTAGTGCAACATCTCCTGTTTTTAATAAGTCATAACCTTGATTTACTGCATCAACATTTAACTTTTCTCTTTCAAAAAACTTTTCATAATCTTTTCTTTCTTTAAGAGAACTTCTATTATATGCATCATAACCCTCTAAAATTTTCTCTTTAGGGGTGCTCGCTTCTTTATCTCTTATTATTTCAACCGCACCATTAACATATTCTTTTGCCCTCCTCAATTCAAAGTTCAACTGCTCAATAGATTCATTCCATCTTTCTTCATTAGACCTTTTTAATAATTCGGTAACTGATTCTTTTTCCTTCAGATAATCTCTTCTTTTTACTTCTATCTGTCCTACTGCTCCGTCGGCCAAATTAATTACTCCCACCATAACTTCTTTCTCTCCTTTATCAGTCATTACTCTAGATATAGGTTCAGGAATACCTGTGCTCGCATGAAAAGTAACAACCGTGTTCCCCTTAGGGTCTATTTTATGGCCTTTCTTAAGTGCATCCCACATTTCTCTTTCAACTTCAATTCTCTTATGTTCAGTCCATTTATTATTTTGCAAATCAACTCCAGTTGGTTCTAACATTGGACCATGCAATGTAAATTCAACACCAACTAATTTTTTCAATCTGTAAAGTTCTTCAGCATGTTGATTTGGAATTGCCTTTACAATTTGAGGAAAAGTAAATTGGACTTCAATAGACTTTGCTCCAGTGTTTAAGCTGTCTGACACAGCTTTCAACTGATTAGCCATTTGAGGATTAGTTGTCATAGCAAAATTCGATGCGGAAACATCTTGGGCTATTGGACTTCCCTGAAATTCTTCATAATCGGAATTTAAACCATAATTTGCCCCCCCATATAGAAAATGCTTATATTCAGCCATATTTTGTTTAGTCTTTTTTAATATTTAAACCTGTTTAAAACATATCTCTTCTTCTTTTTTTATCATCTTTCTTTTCAGCATCAATAGTTTCATGTTGATAATGGGGTTGATAATTATCTTTTTCTTGATAAGAAGACCTTAAATCTGTGCCTTTTGAAGAAGCAACAAAAACATCCCCTCTTCCCCCAGCTATATCTCTCTGTGAACGCAAAGTCCCCAATCCTGAACTTGTCTTATTTCCTTCTATAAATACTTCTTTTTGTGAAAATACCTCTCTGGAAAGAGCATAACTTTTTTCATTCTTTTGTGCATAATTTGAAGAAGCGTAATTTGATTTTACTTCATAATTTATACTTAATTTTTCTTTCTTCTCTTGAACTCTTGTCTCTTCTTCTTTTTGAACAGGGACAGAAGGAATCGGCTCACCTTCTTGAACAATCTCACTCAAGTTTTTTAAAGGTCTTTTTATTTCAGGTATTTTGGCGATTGGTTTGATGGCTTGAGGTATTTGTCTGGGGAGGGGTTTTCTTCTATTAATTGCTGATTTTTTTGTTATTGGCTTGTGGCTTGGAGTGATTGGTAATTCTTTGATGGTTTTTGGCTCCTCTTTTACCTTTATGTCTTTTTTAATCTCAATTATCTTTACCTTCTTTTTAACCATATTTAATTAAAGTTTATTTAATATATAAGTCTTAACACCCAGTTATCTCAGCATAAAATCATAATAAATGATTTAAACACATAAACTATAAGAATTTAAAGTGATAAAATGTTTTTAAAAAAGAGGAATAATAAAGATTTAATATTTAGAGAATTTTTATCTCTTGCCTTTCTTGGAGTCCTTATCATCAGTTTTTTACTTAGCTCAATTTTTCTTCTTAATCTATTAGAAGATAATAAAAGAAATAATTCTATTAGAGTTGAAGATAAGGAAGAAATATCTCTTAAAGAGGAAGAAATAAATTTTGACTCTCTTGAGAAAGACATAAAAGAAACTACTAGTTTAGAAACTATAAGTCATGGATTAGAAAGCCCTCTTGAAGGTTATTGGGAAGATAAAATAGAAGAATTTGAAGATTTATTTTATGAAGTTTCAACAAAGACTTATGGAGTTGATGGTTTTGATTACAATTCTTATGATAAAATGGGGGCAGTTTACTTAAATGTGGGAGATAAAATAAGCGATATAGTTCGTTCATATCCAGAGAATATAACTTTTATATTGAGGTCAGGAACACATAGAATAACAAAAGTTATATTCCCAAAAGATAATCAGAAATTTATAGGTGAGCCAGGAGCTATTTTAAGTGGAGCAGTTTTAATTAATTACTCAAATGTAAGTTATAATTCTGGAAATGGTTTTTATTATCTCACAGGATTGAATCATACTATTCCTCTATCCTCTCTTGATGGAGAAACTCCAGAAGATGTTTGTGGTAGCGGTTATGAAGATTGCGCATATCCAGAAGACCTTTATCTTGATGATGTAATGCTTCGTGAAGTTATGAGCCTAGGCCTATTAGGACAAGGCAAATATTATATTGATGACAATAATTCAAGAGTCTATTTCTATGACAATCCTCTAGGCAAGAAAATAGAATTTAGTATAACGCCTCTTGCTTTTATAGGAGGATTAGATGGAAATTCATATGGGGGAGAATTAGGATATTATGGAATTCCCTCAACTAATTTCACAAGTTCTGCTATAAGGAATGTTAATATAATGGGTTTAACTATAGAAAAGTTTGCAAGTCCTTTTCAATATGGAGCAATTATGTCTTATCGATTTGACGCGTGGGGGGACAAAGGGAGCTGTACAAGAAATTGGATAGTAGAGTATAATGAGATTAGATTGAATCACGGAGTTGGACTTTTATTTTGTCATAATTCTTTAATTAAGGGAAATCATATACATCATAATGGACAACAAGGAATTGCTGGAGCGGGGGACAATGCAACTATAAGAGAAAATGAAATTTCTTTTAACCATTTGAATGAAAGTGGATTCAGTCCAGAAGGAGGATTTACTTCAATCGGAGGGACTAAATTTTCTTCAACTGAAAATTTGTCTGTCGTAAGCAATTATGTTCACGATAATTCTCATAAAGGGTTGTGGACGGATGGAAGCAACAAAGAGACATTATACGAAGGAAATGTTGTTATAGGTAATGAGATTTATGGAATTGAACATGAAATAAGCCATTACGCAATTATCAGAGGCAATTATATCAAAGGAAATTCTTTGAACAGAGAACCAGGATATCTAAGAGGTTCAGGAATGTTAATCCATAATTCAGATAATGTCTTAATAGAAGAAAACTATGTAATTGACAACGGAGATGGAATAGGGGTTAGAATGAGTGAAAGAAATCTCGGAGAATGCTGTTTTGACCAACTTGGAATGGAAAGAGATATAAAAAATGTTACTATAAAAAGAAATTACATAAGAACTTCTGCGGATTCAACAGGCTACTCTGGGAAAAATGGGGTAGTTGTTTCTAATTTTAATAATGATTGGATAAATACTCCCGAACAAAGCAGACCTCTCTGTGATTCAGGGAATAGATGTGATTGGTTTTATAAGCCAAGAACTTTTTATCTAAATACTAGCAATATAATTTTCGAGGATAATACTTATGTTTACAATATAGATAATTCCACTTATTCTTCAGCAAGTTCGGATGTTAAAGAAAAAATGAATAAACCCTTCCTTTGGGGAGATTCTGATGAACAATATAATTTAAGCGAGTGGCTAAATTCATATGAAATTTATAATTTCGAAGAAGATATTACAAATCCTTCTATAATTTTAGTTCAGCCTTCTGGTTCAAAGAGCTCGAGAAGCAATATATTGTTAAATTATACTGTCTCTGATTCAAATATTCAAGCATGTTGGTTTAGCGTTTCAAGAGCAGGAAATTTCGAGCTTTCAAATATAACTTTAAGTTGCTCTTCAAATAGTTATTTTTTTAATGTAACTATTGATGCTGATTTTATTCTTAACTTTTATGCGAATGATTCTGCAGGTAATTATAATCAGAGTAATATCAATTTTTCTGTTTCGACTAGTGGTGTTAGTTCTGGTTCGAGTAATTCTGGATCAGGAAGTTCAAGTGGAGGGGGCGGTTCCGGAAGTTCATCAGGGACAACAGGTTTTGCAGTAAATAATAAAGTTTCGATTCCAGATAATGAGAATAAAGAAGAAGAAAACCCAAATGAAAGAACTAATAGCATCTTAAAGAAGAGCGAAGTTATCAAATTTAAAGATAAAAATGAGAAAGATTATTCAGTTATGTTTAAAGAGTTTTTAGATAATAAATCTATATTTTACATTGAGGAAACTAAAACAACATTAATAATGAGTGAAGGAGAGGAGGCCGAATTTGATATTGATGACGATGGAGTATATGATATATCTTTAAAGGTCTTTTCAGTTTCAGAAGAATTGGTTGAATTCTCTATAAATTTACCAATTGAAAGAGGATCTCTTGAAGAAGCATCTAATCCCTCTGGAGGATTTTTCAGGATATCGGGAATACCTATTCTTGAATATGAAGAGGGTAAAACAAAAATTACTCTTCAAGGAGCAATTTTAATATCGATTATTTTAATCTTAATAGTGTATTTTATTTACAGAGGTATCAAGAAAAAAAGAGAATTAGAATGAAGGCATATTATTTACGCCTTTATATACATTAAACATTTTACTACATTCCATTCTTGCTTTTACAATTGCCTGATTCCTAACGGCCTTTTCATAATCAGAATCCACTCTTAGTCCTATTCTTGCTTTTTTCTCTTCATTCTTACTGGAAGTTATAGAGAATTGTGAAAATAATCCCGAAAATAAAGCTGAAAAAGGGTTTGTATCATCAGAATCTTCTTTTTTATCTTTTTTTGGTTTTTCATTTATGAATTCGTCAATATCAGACTGTATCATTCCTATGCTCTCATTAGTTGCTCCTTCAATTGCTTGATATACCTCTCCAAAATCATCTTTTTCAATTTCTTTTAATAAAATTTTTAATTCTTCTACTGAAAGACCATAAGAAGTAAATTCAAGTTCAAGAAGACCTCTAAATCTATGATGCTGTCCCACCGATTCTGGAGTTGAACGGTATTTTAATTCTATTAATATAAGGGGCACATATTTTTCTGTTTTTATTTTTGTTTCAAATACCTCTGGTAGTCCTCCCTTTAATATTTCTTCCGCTATTGTTACTTTTCCCTCCCCTAATACACTTAATTCAAAAACAGCTGTATTAAAACCAGAAACAAGATATGCTCCACCAGAAGCATTTTGTTCTAAAGATTTTGCTGCTTTTAAATAGGGTTTTACCCATCTAGCATAAAGTTTTACAGAATTAACTTGGCTCTTTAAATAAAGTTTCAGAAGTTCATATCTCTTTTTTAGTTCGGTTTCCGATTGTTCAAGCCAGATATAAAATTCAGATAATCTCTGAAGAACAAGTCTTTTCATTCTGTCATTTAAATCTAATTTTTTTGCTTCCTCAAGATTTTTTGGCGCCATGAAAGCATCAATTATAAGGACAAAATTAGGTTGATTTGCTCCTGTTAAAACCAATTGTTTCAAAGCTGTCCCTCCTCTTCTTATATCCACTTGGTCAAGCCACCTTTGTTTTAGTGCTAATAAAGCAGATTCCGATTCAATACTATTTTTTGACCTGTATTTTTCATATTCATCCATTACTATTTTTAACTCTCTCAATTCATAAACTAAATTTATTACTGACCTTATAACAGTATTTACATTCCCTAAAATTCTTGATGCTTCTTCTTGAACTCTTGTAGTTTTTGTAAGAAAATCTGTAAAAAGAGAAGAACCCGGTGAGGCAATAAAATTATCTGTTAATTTATAGGACTTTTCAAATTCTTTAGTTATATAATCTACCATCCAGAAGTAAGCTTGTTCTAAAAATTCATTGGCGTTTGCAGATATATCATATCCTAAAGTATGTTTTTCTATAGGGCTTTTTATTCCTATAAATTGAAAACCACTTTGAAACGCCTGTTTTTCAAAGTCCATATATTTCATTTTAACGACTTCCGCAACTTCAGCAGCTTTCAGATAACTTCCTTCAGCCCCTTCTTTTCTAAGTATTTCCTTAACTTTCTCTCTTTTTTCCGGCTTACAATAAACATCCGGCACAATAGCTGCAATAAGATTATGTATATTAACTCCCATTTTTTACTTCCTCTTTTGAATTAAAACAACTTTGGATTATATAAATGTTACAGAGAATTGTTTAATTTATATGTTGTGCTTTTATAATTCTTTATCTGTACAATTACCAGATTAATATTTCATTCTCTGTAATTTCACTATAGCTTGCTTTAGGGATAAATCTAGGCAGGATTAAAATTTAAAAATGTAAATAAATATGATAGGTATCTAATCCTCGAAGTTTTTAACGTATTAAAAGATAATTAAGGGCCTATAGTTTAATACATCATCAAAAAGAAAGGTTTATTAAAAGACAAAAATTAATTTTAATATGCTTCATAAAAGAGCCTATTATATATCGGGAATTGCTTTTTTGTTAATAGGAGCTGTTGTTCTGATTAGTACTTTTCAAAATATCACTGGGTATATTTTACTTAATGATATGGATAATTCAAGCGGTAAATATGCAGGAATATGGTTTATTATTTCAGGTTTAGCGATAATAGGCCTTGCGTTGAGACAAGGAAGAGTTTAAATAAAAAAGACCCTCTGTTTAGATATGAGTTTCTTTAAAAGAGGAGAAATTGAAACCTTAGACTTGACCAAAGATAGAAATAAAAGACTTCTTGCCGAAAGCAGAAAGATATTTCTAAAGAATAATTCTGAATCAAGGAGAAGCCAGAGCAATGATTTCGTAGATTTAGGTTCTCTTCCCTTTCAAAGAAGCAGTCCAGTTGAGAGCTCCGCAACTTCTCCACCTCTAGGTTTTGACTTTCTAAGTTCTCTCACTAATTCTTCAGCGAATTCCCCCAACACCTTTACCAATGACAAAGAACTGCATGAAAAAAACATTCAACACCTAAAGGTCAAAATAGAAGATATAGAATATAAACTTGAAAGATTTTTAGAAAGACTTGAGAAGATTGAGAATAATTTAGATAAGAAGTAGTATATTATGGAACAATATTCTATTTAAACTCAAATTTAGATTTTATTTTATGGACACAAGATTAAAAGATAAAATAGTTATCGTTACAGGCGGAGCCTCTGGAATTGGATTATCAATTGTTAATTGCTTTGTTGAGGAAGGTGCGATTCCAGTGATAGTTGATATGGACAGGAGAAAGGCAAACCGCCTTGATGAAAGACTTAGACGAGAAAGAAAAGAACACCTTGTTATATGTGAAGATTTGAGGAAAGAAGGGATATGCTCAAGAGTTGTCGAAGAAACTATCGGCCGATATAGAAAAATAGATGTTCTAATAAATAATGCTGGAGGTAATGATTTCCTTGATATTGATTCAACTAATCCTGAAGAATTTAGAAAGTCTCTTGAAAGAAACTTAGTGCAAGCTTATTCAATAACTCATTTTGCCTGGCCATATTTGAAAAAGTCCAGGGGAAATATAGTCTTTGTCAGTTCAAAAGTAGCCTTAGTTGGAGAGGGAAGAACGACCGCCTACGCTACTGGAAAAGCAGGAATGATTGGACTAACAAGGGAACTCTCAACTAAATCTTGTCAAGAGAAATTAGGAATAAGAGTAAACTGCGTTTTACCTGGAGAAGTTGACACTCCGAAGCGTACAGCCTGGCTTAAAAGAACCTATGGTAGTAAATCAAAGGGAGAAGGAGCAATAGCTTATAGAGTTCCTCTGGGAAATAGACCAACATCTCCTAGAGAAGTTGCCAGCGTAGTAGTTTTTCTTTCATCTAATTATTCAGCAGGACACACGACTGGACAATTAATCCATCCCGACGGAGGTTATATACATACAGATAGGAATGTACAAAGAGTAAAATAAAAGTTATTCTTGATTTACTATCATCTCAAGCTTCTGTATCTTTTGAACATCTTCACTTTTTTCCGGAGCAAGAGCATAAATTCCTGCCGTTAATGCAATCGAAGTTCCAACTAACAAAGTAGCCAAACCATATTTAATTCTCTTGGGCAGTCTTTTGATAAAATCTGGATACGAGGGTCTTTCGCATTTTTCTATATCTGTTAAATCTCTTAAAAGGTCAAATGAATAACCTTGAGGTAAACCATTAACAAGTCCAAATAAAGTTGCAGTGGTAGTTCCCAAAACAAGTTCTTTCAAATCCGTAACTCCAGATACTAAATAAAGTGGAGGCACTATCGCAAGACTAAATCCTGCAGTGTAAAGTGAATCATGAATTGCTTGTAAGCTCTCCCTTGTCTGTTTTTTAACACCAAAAATTTTCTGAGAAAATTTTCTCCCTTTTTCATATAAGAATCCTATTCCTAAATAAGCAAGACCCGAACCAATCACTCTTGCCCTTTCAGATACTTCAGCAGACATTCCAGAAATAAAAGTTTCTAAAAAAGCAAGCGGAGGAGTTGATTCTATTACTAAAGCAGTTGCATTTACGAGATGCTCTTTAATTCCTTGATATATTGATTTTTTCATTCTATCATTAACTTTCCACTAAAATATAATTTTTAAGTATTATAATATTTAACATGATTATAAATTTGTCCACCTAAAGGACCCGACAAAATTTCAAGCCTAATTTGCGTTTTACTTCCCATTACTTGAAAACTTACAGAATCATTAGAGAATCTTACATCAAATCCAACAAGAGCTAATTGAGGTAGTCCAACAAATATTTTTGCACCCTCTGGAGTTTCTACAAGAAGAGACACCAAATTCTTCTCTTCCACAAAACTTGACGAGTGTAACCCACTTCTTATAGATATAACTTTTCCTTCTATCATTTTTAAAAAATACTACGGCCTAAATGCTTTTTGAGTGTAATCAAATTCTTTTCTATAATCATCATATCTTTTTCTTGGATTTGAAGTTGACAAAACCTTAATCTTATCATCAGGAAAAGGAATTCTTGCATGAAGATAATGGTTCAAAACAGGGGCGGTAGCATGTGCAGTTGAGTGTTTTCCTGCTGCCTCTAATTGACCAACGTAATGAACTCCCATGAAACCTTCTGTTGTCAAACGATTTCCAGCTCTCAAATTTTCAATAATACAATCCATAACTTTTTCAGAAAGAGGAACTAGAAAAACGCTCATTATATGCTTTCCCCCACCAATATAAAAAGCTACTTTAGATTTAACATCTTTATCGGGGTTAGGACCATCTACAGAATTATCCCAGCTTCTAACATCCAAAGGTATAGAACTAGAATCAACCAAGAAGTCTAAATCGTGCCTAGCTTCATTCAAAAACTCATCCTTTATTAGTGTTATATCATCATCTGAAGCCCATCTAATATCATCAACACTCCTTGCTCCATAGGGGAGAGCAATACTTCGTCCAAGATTTTCAACTTTACTTCTCTCCCCAGAGGTGGCCAATTCTTCTCCAACCTCTCTAATAAAGCAACCTAATGGACCACCATCACTCAACATAGGATTTCCTCCAATCAAATTTGGCCTACCTCTACAAGCGGGGACAGGATATCCAAAATCATATCCAGAAAGAACAACAATTCCTTCATTCGAAATGAGCCTATGCAACAAGTCGTCTCCTCTATACACTTCAGGAAAGCCGAACCCAATACTAGGATGACCACTTAAAACTATTTTTGACATAAAGAAAAACAAATAATACCCTATAAATATCTTTTTATGATAGAAAATATATATTTACTCACTTCTTCGTATCTCCGAAGCAAAATAAGTCTTATTACTCGAAACCTCTTCAGTCTTACCATTACTCTGGAATATCACAAGAGCAGAAGGAAGTTCAAATCTACCTAATACTCTTAATTTGGAATGTATAATATAAGTAAAGACCCTTTCCTCACCCTTATTCAAATAAGGAATTTTCCACTTTAATCTCCTATTTATAGGGTCTATGTCATTTGGTTTATTTATTCCTTGAGGATATAGAGTAGTCATTGGAGGAACTGTATCAACTATTGTTATTGAATCAATATGCTTTCTTGCTTTTACACTTAATCTCACTCTAAGAGCAAATTCTCCTCCTTTTGTTTTAACAGAGTAAACTCTCTTAGTCAGAATTACGCTTCTAGTGAGAATCTTTCTTACAAAAAAAACAATTCCTAAAAATACTATAAGAATCAACAAAGGAAATGTATAATTTGTTGTAACTTTAATCTCCATATATTCAGTAGGAGCAAGGGTTTCCTCCCAGAAATAATTTACAAAAAATCCTTCTCTCACAACTAAGGGTTCGGGATAAGTCGTAGTAAACAATCTTGTAAATATATTTTTCTTCAAATTAAATGTAGCATTAGCGACTACATTTCCCTCATTTGTTTTTTTAACGGATAAAGTACTTATTATTAGTCCAGAACTATCTTGATGAACTGAAATCCATTCTTTTTCAAGAAAATCAAATACAGCCTCAGACTTTGCTTTTGCTGAACCATATTCAGAAGATAATTCAGTTATATAAGGGCCAGCAATTATTTTAGAGATATCCTTATCAATTGGTACTTCTATTTCTTTTTCTTCCAAAGGTTCAAAAGAAATACTACCTTTATATTCGTAAAATGCAGAACTTATTTTTATTTTCATATTGTTTAAATACGCCTTCTCTGTATTTTTTATTATTACTTTTGCAACTTTATTTTCAGGGTGAACATTTAAAGGGTCAATCTCTAAAACTTTTTCTAATTCAATTACTTTAACTCTTAATCTATCTGAATAATATTCTGAATTATATTTTATCTCAAGAGGAAAATAAACTATTCCTAAAGTTTTTCTTAATTGCTCTCCAGGAACAGCATTTATTATTATATTAGTTTTACCATGCGGAATAGAGTATTTTTGTACAGGAGTTATAGGAACTAATAGGGAATAAATTTCAATTTCTTTTGAAGGACCATTATTGTTTATTTCTAGTTCAAATACTGCATGATTATCGGTCTTTTGAATCAAGATATCTCCCACAGGAATTGAAGTTACTTCTAAATCTCCTCCACTTACATAACTTAAAGAGGTAAGCAATACCAATAATACTAAAAACTTATTTTTCATATCAATCAAAATCGGAAATATTATATAAACATTTGTGTGAAAATTAGTAGGTCTTCAATCTTCTTCCTGAAGATTCGAGCATGTTCTTTATTTCCTCTTTTAACTCTTGACCTTCCTTTATCACATCTTTCTTAAAATAATCAACTCTGCCTGGAATGATATATTTGTTATAAACATCTTTAATAAACCTATAAAAAGGATACAAGTCCCACTTATTATCAGGATCTCTTGAAAGTGCGCCTTTAACATTAAAAGCAATTTTTCCTTTATTCATCTTTTTCTTTTGCCCATCTATCTCAACTTCTACATCAGTCATACCTTTTATTTCCATTTCTATTTTTAATTCCATTGCGAAATAGTCTGAGACTTTTTTTATAGCAGACCATTTTATGTGAATATCTCTGCCTGAAGGACCTACCTTCTCATTATATCTATCTTCAAGGACATCATAATTATTATCTTCCTTAAGCCAAAAATGAGCAAAGCTATAAAGTGCATTAAAATCAAAAAGACCATTATGGTCTAATTTCTCGCTTAAAAGATATATTCTGTCAGCCATCTTTTATATATGGTGTAAATTAAAATATTTAAAGCTTTGTAGATGTGTTTTTTAAGATTATTAGATATCTCTTATTTTATCTAACTCTTTTTCTAACCCATTTGGTAAGGGTTCTCTAGTTTGATTATTTCTATTTTTGAATCTATGATATAATTCTAAACCTGCATAAGCTATATTGGATAAAATAGGTATTGCAAATACCTCTAGATGAGAATTATTTACTGCAACTTTATATAAATATAACTGAGTCATTAAACCCATAACGCCTAAAAGACCCCCCAAATTATAGCTTATATCCTTATTAAAGCCTCATTATTTTTATCAGAAATTTCCTTTTCGGCAGTTTCCACTCTAATTCTTAAAGAATCAAGACCTCTTGGAACTCTAAGATTTTCTAACTCTAAAGTCTTCCTAATTCCAATTCCAACATCAGTTATATTTATCTCTCTTATCTTTTCTTCATTCCAATAAAGTGTTAAATTAGACTTGACAGAATCTTTTAAACCGATATTCATTAGAGTCAAATTTAAATTTAGATAAACAGCTTCTTTAGAAGCAACAACCTCAGTTATAACTAAATCTGGAAGCGAATCTACAGAGTAAAGGGAATTTATTTCATTAATTAAAGACTGGTCAATTTTTTGATTACAATTTGAGACATTATACATAATACTTAGAGGATTAGTATTATGGTCAAAACCAAGGGCATGGAAAATTTCATGAAGAGCCACATTAGGATTTTCACAATTATCTCCTTTATATAGCGAAACTCTTGAAGAGAAGATTACATTATATTTTGAAGCATTTATTATCTTTGAAGGTCCACCCTCTCCAGCTATAAAATGATTTTCTTCTTCTGCGGTCGGAGACAAATCAGAACATAAAATCAATACTTCAGGGTCATCATTTCCAGAATCGAAATTAAGTATAGTAAGGTTTTCTATAATCTCAAATGCTTTTTCAGTATTTTCCACCTTCTCCTCCGAACAACTAGAACTAATCCAATAAGTTATTATTCTATCTCTAAATCTTAAATTCGGATAAAACTGACTTGTCTTTTCTATTTGAGGACTTATTTCTGCAGAATACTTTTTGAACTCAATTTTTTCTCCTATTGGTGCTATCGACCAGCCTATATATACTAAAGTCGAAACAACTATTATTAGCAGAATATAAACCAATCCTTTCAATATATCCATGATAAGATGTATTTATTTAGGTTTATAAAATTTGTTTAAGCCCCTATTTTAATCTTCTTTACTTCCCCTTCTTTCTTTGCTCTCGAAGGTTTCATATAATAACCACTTGCTCTCTTAGGAGTTATAATTCTTAATTCAGGCATTTCTACAGGATAATGTCTTCTATATTTACTTGCAAATCCAGAAAAATCAGAGTCAAAGGTCAAAATATCTACATCACATTTATTTTCCATTGCGTGACCAACTGCAGTTACAAGAAGTTCAAAATCATTTTCAGATTTCCCTTTGTGAAATAATTTTTCTTTTTCATACAGAGGAGAACAAATCGGAGCAGTTACAACTTTCTTTCGAGGTATTGTGCCCAAAAATTCATAAAACAAATCCATTATTCTTGATTTTCTTGATAGAGCACAAGATTTTCTTTCATCAAATACCTTATAAGAATTACCTTCAATATGTTCCATCGCCTCTTTTATAGTTATTTCAGCCACAAACAATCTTTCTTTTTCAGCCACAATTCTAGAAAGCATTTGGTAGTATGCTTTTGCTTGTTCTTCTAAAGTATTGCCTCTAAGAGAATTATACCATTGCAAGTTATAAAGAGAATCCAAATATCTAAAAATACAAGTTGGAGGAAATCTTGAATCTGCTCTATGGCTCGGGTCAGGAACAAAGGGCAATCTTTCATCCAATATAATAGGGGGCCGGAATATATTTACATCTGGGAAAATCACATTTCCTCTAACTTCACTTTCGTTAAAAAGCAATCTTAAGGATTGCTCCAAATTATCTAAAGACATAGAAGCCGAGACTACAAGTTTAGGGTATAAAAACCCTTGTAATCGTCTTATTTGAGTAGTAAAATTTCTACCTCGCCCAAATTTGTATACATTAATAAATTATCATTTCCTATAAATAAAATGGCCAAAAAAATATACAATTACGCAATTGACAACGATAGCGAATCATTGAAACAATTTGAATCATGCCTTGAGAATGATTTTGTTTTAGCTGGAGCTTTAATGCCTGATGCTCATTCTGGATACGCTGCTCCGATTGGTTCTGTTTTTGAGACTAAAGATTTTGTAGTTCCTGCTTGGGTTGGTTTTGATATTGGATGTGGATTAATTGCAGTTAAATTGAAAGGTAAAAATTTAATTGAAGAGGTTGAAAAAAATGCTTCAAAGATATTTGAAGGTGTTAGAAAAGTTGTTCCTATGGGAATGGGGGAATTTAATAAAGCGGAAGATATAACTCCTGAGACTCAAAAAGAGTTTCTTAAAATTCTCTCTGAATTTTCTAAAGGAAAACATAATAAAAACATTTTAAATTATCTTAAGAACACTTCTTTAAAGCATTTAGGAACATTAGGTGGAGGAAATCATTTTATTGAATTGGGACATGATGGAAAAGATTTATGGTTAATAATTCATTCTGGTTCAAGAGGAATTGGGCATAGGATTGCAACGGAGTATATGAAAAAAGCTTCAAATTCTGAAAAAGATTATGAAAAGACTTTTCCACTAAATGTTAATTCTGAAATTGGACAAGAGTATCTTAATCTTTTAGATTTTGGACTTGATTATGCCCTATTAAATAGATTAGAGATGAGTAAAAAAGTTTTAATGGTTTTGAAAAGTGTTTTAAAAATTCCTATAAAAGAAGAATTATGGACAAATAAAAATCATAATCATGCTATTTTAGAAAGAGGAGTTTATATTCATAGAAAGGGAGCTACTCCAGCTAAAAAAGGAGAAAGGGGAATTATTCCCGCAAATATGAGGGATGGATGTTATTTAGTTGAGGGCTTAGGTAATCCTAAATTTCTTTATTCTTCTTCGCATGGAGCTGGAAGAGTAATGAGTAGGAAAAAAGCGAGGGAAAGCATTACAATGAAAGAATTTTCAGATAGTATGATTGGAATTAAAGGGACGATTACAAATGATACTTTAGATGAAGCTCCTATGGCTTATAAGGATATAAATAGAGTTATGGATGCCCAGAAAAAGAGCGTTAAGATATTAAATCATCTTAGACCTATTGTTAATTGGAAGGGGAAGTGAAAAAGGAAAGGGATTTGTTAATCTTGAAGTAAATTCTGAGAAATTTCAGTCATACTAATTATAACTTTAAGCAACTCTCAAATGAGATTTATGTTCAGGCAAGTCATCTATTCTACTAAGACTATTTTCATAAATATTGCTATCAGGCCTTACTTGGCTAGCTACTTTTAAGTAAATGCTTAAAGCCATTTTTCTTTCAATAGGATCTAATTCTGCCCTTCTACTTTGAGATAGATTAAGCTCTAATTCAGCTAAATTTATTTCACTATATAACCTATGTTGTAATTCATATTCTGGAGTGCCTTCTGCATATTCCCCTCTAAGTGATATTCCTCCAAAAATAGCTTGCCTTTGTGCTTCTTCAAGAGCTGAGCGAACCTTTCCTACATAATATTCTATGGACATATTATATACCTGAGTAATATAAGTTTATAATTTCTTCTGTTGCTTATTATTATAAGATTTCAATTAGAAGATAACTAAGTGTAACTAATATTTAACAAACGTTAGAATATTTTATTATTGGAGCGATAATTAAGAAATAAAAAAGCTTAATAATTAACAACCCTATAAAACAATCATGAAAAGAATATTCCTGCTCCACGGATGGGGTGCGAAGCCCGAAAGTGAATGGTATACTTGGATGAAGAAGGAGTTGGAGAAAAAAGGCTATAAGGTTATTGTTCCTGAAATGCCTAATACTGAAGAGCCAGATATTAATGAATGGGTTTCACATTTGAAAAAAATAGTTGGTAAATTAGATGGGAATACTTGCTTTATTGGACATAGTATTGGATGTCAAACGATAATGAGATATTTAGAAGGGCAAGATTATCAAGATAAAATTGGAAAAGTTTTTTTCGTTGCAGGATGGTTTAAATTAAAGAATTTAGAAGATTATGAAATAGATATAGCTAAACCTTGGTTGGATAAACCAATTGATTTTATGAAAGTTAAGAAAAAGATTAATGAATTAGTTGTTTTCTTATCAACTAATGAACCTTATAATTATGTAAAAGAAAACAAGATAATATTTGAAGAAAAATTAGGTGCTAAAGTGTTTGTTTTGAAAGATAAGGGACATTTTACAAAGGAAGATGGTGTTTTGGAGTTGGATGAGGTTCTTGATATAATCAAGTAAATATTTTTGTAAATAATTAAGAGAGTTTAAATATTTTGAATATCTTTTATTTCTATGGTTATAAATTTTTATCAAGTGGAGAGAGAAGCTGAATTAAGAATTAATTATGCTATTCAGAATGGTAAACCTTGTAATCCTTTAGACTTGCGTATTTTTCTTGGAGACCCAAATCAGAGATTTGATATATCTGACAACCCAGAATTTATGAGAGAACAATTTTTTAGATTGGGACAACAAAGAATAGATTTTTTAAAAGGGCTTAAATTTATATTGAAAGGTTCTAGAAATTAGCTCTTTGAAATGCTCCGCATTTCAATCATATCCTCGCATTCCTCAACAAATTAGCATTTGTAACTACACTCACAGATGAAAGAGCCATGGCTATCTCGGCTATAATGGGATGTAAAAATCCTGCAACTGCAAGTGGAATTGCTATTATATTATATGCAAAAGCCCAGAACAAATTTTGCTTTATTTTTCTAAATGTAGCTTTTGATAGATGTATTGATTGAACTACCCCCATTAAAGAACCCCTTGCTAAAACTATATCTCCTACTTCAATAGCAATATCTGTTCCTGTTCCAATGGCGATTGCTACATTACTTTGTTTTAATGCAGGAGCATCGTTAATACCATCTCCTACAAAAGCAACCATTCCCCTTTTTTGCAACTCTTCAATTTTTTTAGCTTTATCTTCTGGAAGAACATTTGCAATTATTTGCTTAATACCTACTTGTTTTGCTATCGCCTTAGCCGTTTTTTCATTATCTCCTGTTATCATAAAGGTTGTGTATCCCTCTCTATTAAGAATATTAATTGCTTCTTGCGAATCTTCTTTGATTGAATCCGCAACTGCAATTACTCCGATAACTTTTTTATTTTTAGTTACTATAATAGTAGTTTTACCTTCTTCCTCAAATTTATCTATTGTCTTTATTGAATTGTTTAAGTCTATTTTTCTTTCTTTCATAAGTCTTTGATTTCCAATAAGAAATAAATCTCTTCCAATTTTCCCTTCTACCCCTCTTCCTCTTAAAACTTTAAATTGTGTAACTTTCTTGTATGATTTTAAATCAGCTTTTATTGTAATTGCTTTAGAAATTGGATGTTCAGATAATTTTTCTAAACTGGCTGAAATATTTAATAATTCCTTTTCTGTTATATTTCCTATTGTTTGAATATTTGTAACTTCTGGTTTTCCTTTTGTTATTGTTCCAGTTTTATCAAAAACTATAATCTTTACTTCTTTCATTGTCTGAATTGCTTCTCCCTTTCTAATTAAAATTCCCCTTTTTGCACCCATTCCAGAACCTACCATTAAAGCTGTGGGTGTTGCTAATCCTAAAGCGCAAGGACAAGCTATAACTAATACTGCTACGCTTATTCCAATAGATTTACTTAAATCTCCAGAAAAGAACCACCAATTAAAGAATGTTAGGACTGCTAAAGTTAATATTACAGGAACAAAAATAGAAGTTATTTTGTCGGCTAATCTTTGTATAGGTATCTTTGAACCCTGTGCTTCTTCAACTAAATTTATAATATGAGATAAGAATGTGTCCTTACCTATTTTTGTTGCTTTAATATATAGAATTCCATCTTGATTTATTGTTGCACCAATAACATTACTTCCTTTAATTTTTTCAACTGGTAAACTTTCCCCAGTAACCATAGATTCATCAACAGAACTTTCCCCTTTGAAAACTATACCATCAGTAGGTATTTTTTCTCCAGGTTTTACAATCATAATATCTCCTATTTTAAGCTCTTCAATAGAAACTTCAAATTCTTTATTATTTCTTAATATAGTTGATTTTTTTGCACCGAATTCAATAAGTTTTCTTATTTCCTGACTTGCTTTACCACGGGCTTTTGACTCAATGTATTTTCCTGTTGTGAAAAATGCCATAATCATTGCAGAAACTCCAGAATAATCTTGAACAAATTCGTTTAGGGAGAAAATGCCTGTGAGATAAGCGATGATTGTTCCTAAGGCAATTAAAGAATCCATATTAAAATATAAAGTAAATAACCCGCGAATTCCTCCTCTTATTGTGTCCCATCCAAAAATAAAAATGACTGGAAAGCCAAGTATGAGAATTAAAATTGTTGAATAAGGCATTTCAATAAACGAAAATCCTAAAAGTCTTTCAGATAACATAATAAGGGCTATTGGAATTGTAAGAATCCAACTCCAAATGAGTTTTTTTCTCCAGCCAATTATCTCTGTATCTTCTATTTCTTTTTCATGATGATGTTCTTCCATTATTCTATTTTTGACACTTTATATCCTAACTTAGAAACTGCTTTTTTTATTTCTTCTTCTGAAACAGAATCCTCTGCTTCTATTGTGCCTTTTTTCAACATAAGACTTATAGAAACTTCTTTTATCCCTGATACCTTTTTTAGACTTCTTTCTATATTTGATGCACATGAAGAGCAGTGCATTCCTTCAATTGTTATTTTTATTTTTTTCATTTTCTTCTAATTGTATTTACCTTAATTATATACTTAATTAACATTCAGTAACTTACCTATTTAATTTGTTATATATCAAAGCGAAAGTAATTCCTAATATATATCCACCTACAAATGTTACAACAATACCTATTAAAGTATTCAAATCTATAACTGGTGTAATAGCAATCTTTGTAAGATCAATTCCGTGCATGAATGAACCAAAAAGACTAAGCGTAAAATTAGGCATTAGTAAGAGTAATATCAAACATATAAGATTAAGAATTACAAGTGTAAAAGCTAAAGTAATTCCTGTTGCATTTACATTTTTTTGAGTCATTTTTAGTTTTTTCATTTTTTACTTGGAGTTTGCAATTGTTTAACAAGCCATAAAATAAATAGCACTAAGGCTATTAAAATTAAAGCCATAAATAAAAATCCAAAAATCCACATACCTCCAAAACTATATCCTAAATTTCCCATCATACCATAGCCTCCTCCCATCATTCCACCAAAGCCAAACATTCCGAAAAATAAAAGTACTCCTACAGCTATTATTATACCAATTAATAAATTATTATCTTTCATTTTCTTCCTCCTTTCATTTTAATTATCATTCTACTATTAAGGTACCCGTCCCCATACCCATACTACAAGCAAATTTGAAGGTTCCTTTCTTTGTTGGGGTAAATTCAATTGTATCTTCTGGAGTTTTAAGATATTTGCTAATTCCAAAATCTCTTATTGTAAAACTTCTGAGGCAACCATAAACACTTTTGTCAAGTGAAATACTTACTGGAATTCCTACTTTTACTTTTATAGTGTTTGGATAATAATTATAATCTTTAACTCCTATAACTATCTTTTGCGCTTCTCCATCAGATTTCAATTCAACTAAACTTCCTGTTGAAGAGGGAATAGTTTTTAACATGAAACTTCCAGCTATTGCTAAAAGGATGATTGTTCCTAAAATATAATAAAGTGTTGATTTTTTTATTTTCATTGGAATAATACACTCCTTGGACCGAAAACCATAATCCAAATTGTTATAATTGTTAGAATAAAGCTTAATGTAATTACAAATAATGTGCTTTCTTTATTTTTTATCTCCATTTCTCTTGTTTCTTTGTAAATCATATAGTTAAGTCCAATTATAATAATTGCTGAGATAATAAAGACTATAATTGATATTGCTTTAAGATTATCATTGAGCAACATAAAGGAAGTCATTGCACCCATTAAACCACCCATAAATCCAGCCATAATACCTTCCATAATCCCCATTATTCCACAGCATTTCCCATTCCATGCACCAAATAAAATTCCTATTACCATACCAAATACGCTTCCAAAAAACATTCCATTTGTAGAAGATACATAAAACCCAGATAAAAATCCAGAAATCATTCCTAAAGTCATTCCTATCATCATTCCAGACATACAAGGAAATTCCTTATATTTCCCAACATGTCTTGCAGATAATATAATTAATGCATAACTCAATATCGCAAAAAATAAATTAAATCCATACTTTGGGATAAAATTTTCTATATATTTTAATTTAAAGAAGTATAAAATTCCCAAAACTACAAAAGAGGTAATAAGTGAGATGAAAAGAGTTTTTACTAATTCCTGTGAATTATTTTTAATTTTTTCTTGATGAGATTCGTTAGGCATCATATAATAGAGTAAGTCTTGTAGTATAAAAGGGCTTTTGTGAAACTAGTTTCACAAATAAAAAGCTTATTAAAGCTATTACATGTTAATATTATAATGGAGAATAAAAATGTTGGATGGCTCATCATTGGAATATCAATTTTGATAATATTAATAATATTTATCTTTAATAGAACTCTTACTGAATTTGTTGGTTCAAGTTGTACTTTAGCACATGGCGGAGATTATTGCCCAATGTATGATACTATTAATCAACAAACCTATCTTGCTTTAAGTATAGTAGGAATATTAATTATTGTTGGAATTGTATTAATATTTTCTAAACCAGAAGAAAGAATAATATTCAAAAATAAAAATATTTATAAAAAGAATAGAAAGAAAGTTCTTGATACTAGCACACTTAAAAATGAAGAGAAGGAAGTTCTAAAATTAATTCAAGATAATAAAACAATATTTCAAGCCGAATTAATTGAAAAAACAGGTTTGGGAAAAGCTAAAATGACTAGGATTATTGATAGATTGGAAGGAAAGGGATTTGTGGAGAGGAAGAGAAGAGGAATGACTAATGTGGTCGTTTTGAAATGATGAAAAACTATTATTTAAACAAATAGTATTTAACCCTACAAAATAGAAATATTTAAATATATGTAGGGGTATAGGTAATAATGGTCAGTGTTAGGTATAAAAAAATAAATGGAAAAAAATATCTCTATGCGGAGCATTCTTTTAGGCTACCTAATGGTAAAATTAAGAAAATATCTAAACTGGTAAAAAAGGAAGGGAGTGAGAATAGTAAAGATACGAAAGATTACTTTCTAAAAAAACAAGTTGAATCTTATCAGAATTATGCATTGAAATTATATAAGACGGATAGTATATTTACAAGAGAACAAATAAAAAAATTAGAATTAATTAAAGTTGAATATCAAAAGTTAATTAAAAGTTTTACTAAGAATCAGATAAAAGATATATTAGATAGATTTACTATTAATTTCACTTATGAATCTAATGCAATTGAAGGTAATTCTTTAACCCTGAAAGATGTAACTCTTATATTAGGCGAGAATGTTGTTCCAAAAAACAAAGATTTAAGAGAAGTTTATGAAACGAGAAATACAAGAGAAGCACATGAGTTATTATTCAAGAATAAGATAAAGATAAATATTAAAGATATAATAAATATCCATTCTGTTTTAGTTAAGGATACGGGAGTTCAATCAGGGTTTAAGAAACTTCCAAACTATCTTGTTATGAGAGATTTAAAAACAACTCCCCCCGAAAAAGTTGAAGAAGAAATTAGTAGTTTAATTTCTTGGTATGGAAATAATAAAGATAAAATTCATCCGATAAAATTAGTATCTGAATTTCATGCAAGATTTGAAAGAATCCATCCATTTGAAGATGGTAATGGAAGGACTGGAAGGATTTTAGTTAATGCTATACTTCTAGAAAATAATTTTCCACCTTTAATTATAAGAAAAACAGCCAGAATTGTATATTTTTCTTCATTAGAAGCGTTTGATAAAGGACATAAAGATAAATTAGAAAGATTTCTTCTAGACAAAATAAAAAATACTTTTGAAAAATTCTTTAAGGTTTATGTTAAATATCTTTGAAGATAATTTATATATTGAATATTATTAAGTAATAGATGAAAACCCAAAAAGACGAATGGAAAGAGAAACTAACACCTGAGCAGTATAAAGTCCTTAGAGAAAAGGGCACGGAGATGCCTTTTACTGGTAAATATCATAAGACTAAAGAAAAGGGTATGTATGTTTGTGCTGGTTGTGGAACCGAACTTTTTAATTCTGACACTAAATTTGATTCGGGAACTGGATGGCCTAGTTTTGATTCTTCTGCGTCGAGAGAAAATGTAATTTTAAAAGATAATTTCTCACATGGAATACAAAGAACAGAAGTCATTTGTAAAAAATGCGGAGGACATCTTGGACACTTGTTTAATGATGGACCGACAAAGACAGGTAAAAGGTATTGTATAAATTCGTGTGCTTTAAATTTCAAAAAGAAATAGTTAGTCCCACATCTTATCTCCAATATCTTTTTTTACATTATCTCTATCTTTAACTTTTTTAGTAGCGATTTCGATATAATCATCAAATTTTTTATAAGTATCAAAATTAATCTTATTTGCTTGCAAAGCCTCTCTAAGATGTAGGTAGGTTCTTAATATAGGATTACCAAATTCAACTTCCTCTTCGGGTAAGTCCCTATTTACCTCAAGAGTTACTTTTGAACGCTTAATCCAACCATATCTAACCCCCATAAGAACTATATCTTTTCTTTTATCACTGGGCGACTTAATTCTCTCAAATTCCATTCCTTTTAAGATGCTTCCAAGACTTTTCCTCTTTTCTTCCATTTTCTTATTCTATTCCTATGGCTTATAATAATTTGTATAATTTATTTACATAAATGCTTAAATATTAAGAAATTGCATTTTAGGCATGGATATGCCTGTTAGGGAAATAGCTAATGCTTTTGTTCGAGATTATAAGTTAAGGGGAGGGACAAGAAGCTTAGACGAGCGTAGTCAAAGAGCTTATAAGGGAGATTTAATAGCCTTCTTTAATTCTTTCCAAGGTTTAAGTCCCTTTGACTTAAGAGAAGAATCATTAAGAAATTATATCAAAACTAATCAAAATGTTCTCTCTTCAGCCACTTTAAGAAGGAGGGCTTTGGTAATAACGAGATTTCTAAATTCAATTTTAAAATCAAAAATAAATTATATCCAAATATTAAGAAGTTCAGGCGTGCCTGATTTTCAGAGAGGTAAAAGAAGTCTTCCTCTAACTGCCCAAGAATTTGAAGAAACTTGTAGGTATATTTCTAATAGTTCTGAAGGAAAAACTCATTCTTATTTTCATAAAAGAGATATTTTTGGATTAAATTTAATGTATTTTACAGGGATAACTATTCCTGAATTATCAAATATAAATAAAAGAGATATCGTTGTAAACCCTGAAGGATTAGAAATATGTGTAAATTCACCTTCATTAGATGTAAGTAGAGTCTTAACAATTAAAGTTCCAACAGATTCGTCTTTGCGAAATTATCATTCTGATAGAGAATCGTTTATAGTCCATCTTAAAGAAGATAGAGATATAGATGCAGATAATACTGAAAAATCTCCCCTATTGTTAAATAAAAATGGTGGAAGAATTGATCCAAGATCTATAAGAAGAAGAGTTGAAGTTTGTTTTAAAGAATTAGGAATAAATAAGTCTCCTTTATCTTTTAGGTCTGCTTATATTTTAAAGTTGATTGAAGGTGAAACTAATCCTGAAGAAATGGCTAGTCTATTGGGAATTACTAGATCCAATATTATGACTATTATTAGACATTTTAAAAAAAATCATGAGGGAGAAGAACCTTCCTCATAATAAACTAATTTTGACTTATTCTTAATCTTCTGAATTTTATCCGCAATTTTCCAACATTCCTTTATTTCATCGCTTCTTGCAAAAAGCATTTTATTTCCTTTTATTACTTCACTTAATAAAAAAGAATATTCATCTGCAGAATTTGGACCAAAATTACAATCTCTACAAAACTCAAAATTAACTCTTTTTATAGAATCTATTAAAGGGTCTCTAGTATTAAGATGAATATTAACATCCTGTTTAGGATATATGTCAATTGTAATTTTATTACTATCCATTTTACTATCAACAAAGGGATTTTTACTTTTTTTGAAATTAATATTAATTTGCCCATATTTTCTCTTCAACTTTTTACCTGTTCTTAATACTAGTTTTACTCCATTCCATCTTTTTGTTTTGCAATTTAATTCTACCTCGGCAAAAGTTTCAGTTTTATTATCTTTCAGTTTCTTATTTTCTATCTCTTTTTTATATCCAGAATATTGTCCAAATAAATTACTATTCTTAACTTCTAGCTTCTTAAGTATCTTTATTTTTTCATCATGTATAGAATCAGAAGATAGACTTTTTGGAGATTCCATCAAAACTATAGACAAAACTTGAAGAAGATGATTTTGTATCATATCCCTTATTGCTCCAGCATCATTATAATAATTAATTCTATCTTCAACTCCCAAATCCTCCTCAACTATTAATTCTATTGAATCGATATATTCATTTGAGAAAGTTGAATAAATAAAGGGGTTTGTAAATTTCATTACATTAAGGTTTCTTATTGTTTCCTTTCCCAAATAATGGTCTATTCTATAAATTTCTTTTTCATTGAATATTTTATGTATTTGACTATCAAGCAAGTTTGAGCTATTCAAATCACTTCCAAATGGTTTCTCAAATACAATTCTTGTGAATCCTAAAGATTTATGCAATTCATTTTTTTTAAGAGAATTAATTATATTTGGAAAAAGGTTGAAAGAAGTTGAAAGATAGTAAATCCTATTTAGATTTTGAAGACCATTTTTATGTATAAATTCTTCTAGGCTTTTTATTCCAGAAAAATCAGTGAAATCTCCTCTAAGATATCTCAAATTTATATCAGTAAAATCTTTTATTTTTGAGTTTTTAACAAGGAAATTTTTATAATCTAAATCGGTAAAAAATTTTCTTGACATACCTAAGAAAACAGAATTTTTATCAATTAGTCCCTTTTCAATTAAATCTACAAAAGCGGGAAACAACTTTCTAGTCGTTAAATCTCCTGTACCTCCAAAAACTATAAAAAAAATCTTTTCCATGTCATTAATAGAAAGATTAAACTTATAAATGTAATCTGCTTTGATTCTAAAAGAGATGGTGTCTATAAAAGAGCTAGGGGTTATCGCAAATATTTTAAGGAGAGATTCTATAGTTTCTACTTCTGAAGCAGGTTCAGGTCATCCAAGTTCATGTCTGTCCTGTGCAGAACTAATGACTTGTTTATTTTTCAGCGAAATGAAGTATGATATAAAAGACGCAAATAACTCTAATAATGATGAGTTTGTTTTATCCAAGGGACATGCTACACCAATCTTATACTCTGCACTATATAGAGCCGGATGTATAAATTTTGATTTATTAAAATTGAGAAAATTTGGAAGCCCTTTAGAAGGTCATCCTATGCCTGGAAGAACGGATTGGATAAAAGTAGCAACCGGCTCACTTGGACAAGGTCTTTCAATTGGAACTGGTTTTGCCTTAGCAGGAAAATTACAAAAAATAAATTATAGAACCTTTGTTCTTCTAGGAGACTCTGAACTTTCAGAAGGGTCAATTTATGAAGCCTTGCAACTAGCACCAAAATACAAATTAAATAACTTAATTGCAATAGCAGACGTAAATAAGCTCGGACAAACCGGAGAGACACTTTTAGGATACGATTTAGAAGTGTACAAAAAAAGATTTAAATCTTTTGGCTGGAAAGTCTATATAATTGATGGACACAATATAAAGAAAATTATCAAATGCCTTAAAAAAACTAGAAAATCTGAAAAGCCAGTAATAATTCTCGCTAAAACAATCAAAGGAAAGGGCGTTTCATTTATAGAAGGTAAAGAGGGTTGGCATGGGCGAGCATTAAGCGATTCTGAACTATATACTGCTCTAAAAGAGTTACCTCTGAAGAATATGCCTTCTTTCAAAATTGAAAAACCCTCTAAAATAAGCCATCAAGTAATTAAAAATAAAATAATCTTAAAAAATTATCCTCTGGGAGAAATGATTTCTACAAGAGACTCTTACGGGTCCACTTTAGCTTCTCTAGCAAAGAGCAATTCATCCATTATAGCAACTGATGCAGAAGTTTCAAATTCTACTAGAAGTGAAGAAGTTAAGAAAAATTCAAGTGAACAATTTATTCAGGTTTATATTGCAGAGCAAAATATGATAGGAGTTTCGCTTGGGCTATCAAAGAAAGGATTTAATGTTTATGCTTCAACCTTCTCTGCATTTTTATCAAGAGCTCACGACCAATTAAGAATGAGTGCTCTTTCAAATGCTAATTTTTCTGTTTGCGGTTCACATTCAGGTGTTTCAATAGGAGAAGACGGAGCATCACAAATGGGCCTTGAAGATATAGCCATGTTTAGAGATTTACCTAATTCAATAATCTTTTATCCTTCAGATGCAGTTTCATGTCAAAAACTTACCCTACTATCATCAAAATTAAAAGGACTAAAATATACTAGAACTACAAGAGGAAAAACAAAGGTTTTATACAAAAATAATGAAGATTTCAAAATTGGTGATTTTAAAACCTTAAAGTCTTCTGATAAAGATAAGATTATTCTTATTGGTTCAGGAATTACACTTCACGAATGTCTAAAAGCCCATGAAGAACTCAAAAAGAAAAACATTTCAAGCGCAGTTATAGACTTATATTGTATTAAACCATTAAATTCTAAAAAACTATTAAATTTTATAAAATCTCATGGGGAAAAGATTATAGTTTCTGAAGACCATTATGAAGCAGGAGGAATTGGCGAAATGATTTCTGAAATAATTGTCAATACAAACATAAAAATGAAACATCTTTGCATAAAAAGCACACCCCATTCAGGTAAGCCAACTCAATTGCTAAATAAATATGAAATTGATTCAGAGGCTATTGTAAAAACAAGCAATTCTCTATTGAAGTGATTTGACTAAGTTGTTTTGACTTCATCAACTGGGGGATGAAATACTGCTAAAGCTTTACTTCCCCAACCAAACCAACTAGTCTTTCTAGATACCCCTACTGGATAAAGACCTTTAGAATAAAACCCATCAAATAAAGTCATAAAGGGGTTTGTCGGATATCTCGTCCTCAATTCTTCTATATCTTGAGCCATTATGTAACCAGCACATTTACGAGCATTTTCACAAATATCCTGCAAATGTCCTCCCCTAACCGTCCAACTAGGTCTACAACTAATTATAGAGTCACTAACTATAGCACAAATTACACTATTAACGCTTCTTGGAATATCTAAGTTAAACATATTTGTAATTTTAAGTCTTTCATAAACGCTATTCTTAATTGAACCCAAAATATCATATTGCTGAGTAATTATATCATCCTTAGAAACTAAAATATTAAACTTTCCCTCAAGCCCAAAACTATCTATTGTTTTTCTAGCATCTTCTACTAAATCTGCTTGACTATATTCTCTTTTAGGTTTAAACCAAAGAATTTGAAACATTAGTTGAAAAAGAAAATCCCCTAACTCTTCACCATGTAATAAAAATGGTTGTTCTCCATTCCTCTCTCTTCCATAAAATCTTTTTAAAAATTCTAAAACTTTTTTAGGGTCTTCTTTCAATAAGGGATTAATCGCTCCTTCTAGGTGTGTTCTTCTATAAAAGGCACCAACACTTTTAGGAGAGATATCTAAATGAGAGGCTACCTTATTAGCCCTAAGCTCTAAAAAAACACTCTCAGCTATACTTGTCACCAATTAAGTCAATAATAAAGTTATTTAATAATTATTGTTCAAAATATTATATATCTTCTTAAAATTCCCAGAATTATAAACAAAACTACCTGAATTTATCAGATTTGCTCCAGACATAAAAATCTTTTTTATATTTTTATCATTGACACCACCATCAACTTCTATATCTATTTTTTTATTCATTCCTCTTAAACTTTCTATTTTCTGATAAGTCTTTTCTAAGAAATTCTGTCCCTCTTTTCCAGGATTAACTCCCATAATTAAAATTCCATCCAATCTACCAATAAAATCCTTTATTTTACTAATATTAGTTTCAGGATTTAAAGCAATAAAAACTTCCATTTTAAGACTTCTAATCTCATTTATCAATCTAATAATTTTTCTATCCTCAACCGCTTCATAATGAAAAATTATTTTTTTAAATCCTTTTTTTTTCAGTTCTTCAATCCATTTTTCAGGATGATAAACCATTAAATGCGCCTCAAAACTCTTAACTCTATATTTCTTAAAGTCAGGCATCTCCCTCAAATTAATACTATTTGATTTCACAAACTTACCATCCATAAAATCAATTTGAATTTTATCTGAGAACTCCAAAGCCTTTTCAAATCTTCTTTTAAAATCTCTTTTATTCTCTGCAAATATTGTTGGAATTATTTGGGCTTTCATCTGTTTAAGTAATGAAAATTATTATTTAAATGTCGCTAAAATTTTCTTTATGTGTGTAAGACCCTAAATTTTACTATATAATTAAAGTAAGACAAATAATTTAAAGCTTCACTATGTTAATACATTATGAAAGAAGAAAAGGAAGAGACTCACATTGCTATTTTTAATGGAAAAGCAATAAGGAGAAAAATTGTTAATAATGAGTGGTTTTTCTCAGTTGTAGATATTGTAGGGGTTTTGACTGAAAGTATAGATCCCAATGATTACTGGTATAGATTAAAAAAGAGAGAATCAGAAACAAGTGAGACTCAGTTATCGATATTTTGTCGACAACTGAAAATAAAATCTAGTGATGGAAAGGAATACGAAACAGATTGTGCAGATACTGAAGGAATTTTTAGAATAATTCAGTCAATTCCTTCTAAAAATAAACTTTTCATCTCTCATAATTCCCAATCTGCCCAATTCTTCTCTTGTGCCTCTCACCCTTATCTTCTTTAGATTTAAGCCATATCTCAATCCACTTCAAATTATCTTTCAATTTACTTTTCCTTCCTCTTAGACAAGCAATATTAGAATGATTATGTTCCTTGCTCATTTCTGCAGAATATCTATCATAAATCACAGAAGCCCTTATTCCTTTTACCTTATTAGCAGAAATACACATTCCTGCTCCAGTTCCACAAATAAGTATTCCTAAACTGCCCCCATCTTTAGAGACTTCCTCTCCTAATTTGAAAGCGATTTTTGGATAATCATCTCCACTTTTAAAAGAAGGAAATAAATCAATAATTTCATAATTCTTTAAGATAAGACTTTCTTTAACTTTCTCTTTCATCAAAAAACCTGCATGGTCTGCTCCAATATAAATTTTCATTTTATTTTATACTCTTTATAATTTAAACAGAAATTTTTCCTTCCTTTCTTAAAATCATCACAGGACTTATCAATTACTTTCATCGCCTCATTTGCATCATCAGCAAGAAAAATTAAATGTAAATCTTTAGATTTAATGAAATTATTTTTTAAGGGATATTTTTCCATCCATTCTATAAGCTCGGGCCACATCTTTCCTACTAAAATTACAGGAATATGACAGATATGACTAACTTGCATTAACTGCCAAGTATAATAAAGCTCTAAAATCGTACCTATACCCCCTGGAGCAACTATTATTGCATTTGATAAAAGCATAAAATTATCAAGTCTATCTGAAAATATTTTAAATTCTTCATAAAATTTAACAGCCCCATTTATTCTTTGTTCATGTGGAAGTCTTATTCCCAGACCAATTGTACTTGCCCTACTTTCTTTAGAACCATATTTATGCCCCTCACTAGCCGCCTCCATTATTCCAGGACCTCCTCCAGTAACCAAATCCATTCCTCTTTCACCTATCATTTGACCAAGTAAATATATCTCTTTATACAACGGAGAACTCTTTTTTACTCTTGCCGAACCAAATACACTTACTCTATAATTTTCTCTCTTTATCGCCTTCCTTAATGCCTTTCTTGTCACCATTTAATCACCCTTTTTAACTTTCTAAGTAATACTTGTGGATTTTTAGAGTTTGCTATTGCACTTGAAATTACAACACCCTTACATCCAAGATTCTTAGCTTCAATACAATCTTCAGCAGAATGAATACCAGCACCACACAAAGGAATTATCTTTGTCCTCTTTAAACTATTAGTAAATTCTCTTATATTATCTGGTTCGCTTTTAGTTATTGATTTTCCAGAACTTATCAGCTTTTCATCCTCATAAGCAATTGCATTAGGTCTAAAACTCATTATCTTCCTATATTCACTCTTACTTCCAGCAAAAACAATTGACCTCAATCCTAAATTTTTACATCTCAAAACACACTTTTTTATTTCATTTATAGACAACTTATGCTCTGAATGATTAATAAGAGTTCCCTTTGCCCCATCCAATTTTATTAACTCTGGTAAAACATATCCCGTATTTTTATTTCCAGAATGAAAATCAATATGTTGTGCATAGACTTCAAGACTTGTTTTCCTAGATATTTCTTTTATTTCTGAGGTCGGAACAGCAACTATCGCCCTCCCTAAAATTCTCTTTATTTTCTTTGCTAAATTAAGAACCTCTTTGCCCTTCTTATAATTCTTAAAGTTTATCAAAATTATCATTTTATTTTCTACCAAAAACAATTTTGTTGAGCTCTTTTGCTAATGACAAAGGATTATTTGAACCCCAGAGATTTCTTCCTATAGCCATTCCAGAAGCCCCGCAAGAAATTATTTTCTTTGCTTGTTTTAAGAAATCGCTTTCATTTATCTTTTTACCACCAGCTACAATCAACTTACACTTTCCTGCTGATTTTATAGCCCATCTTAAATCCTCTTCTTTTCCATTCCATTTTATTTTTACAACATCTGCGCCAAGTTCCAAACCCAATCTTGCAGAATAAGCCATATTCTCTCTAGAAACATCATTCTTAATCTTTTTCCCCCTCGGATATGCCCAAAGCATCACAGGAATTCCTTTTTTATGAGCTTCTCTTTCAATCTTCGCAAAATGAGAAATCATATGAGCTTCGTGTTCGCTTCCTAAATAAATAGTAAAGCCCACAGCCTTTGCTCCAAGTTTTAAAGCCTCACCAACAGAACATATTTGTTCAGACAAAGCTTCTCCTTTGTACAATTTTGTCTTTCCATTTAATTTTATTATTAAAGGTATTTTGCTCTTTTTTATCTCCTCATTATATTTTTCAGCTATTCCTTTCTGAAAAACAATTCCTTGAAAACCCGATTTCTTTGCAATGTTTATTACATAAGAAGGATCTATATTTTTATCATTAAAATCTCCTTCAGGACCATGCTCCAAACCTTGATCGTATGCAAGATAAAGAGCCCTTCCATTCTTCAACAACCCCTTCCATTTTATTTTCATTCTTCTCAAGTAAAAAATGTGAAAATAATATATAAACCTGTTGGATGATTAATAATTCTTCAAATAATCATTCAAATACCTAAAATACTCTTTATCAATTGTCCTCGCCATCTTTTCCACAATTAACTCTGGAGTTGAATGAGCAAGTCTTCCCAAAAAAGGATTATGGTCTACTATTAACTCATTAAATTCATTCAAGCCTTTCGCCTCAATTCCATCTATTCTTGCATTTTTAGGAAGTCTCTTTATTATTTCATGACCTAAATGCGTCGCAATTACCAAAAAACATCCCTTATTTATAAAAAATTCTGCACTTGCAGATATTATTTTACCAGCAACCCCTGGCTCTGTAACTGCTTCTATTTCATCAGCCAATATTAGAGAATTATCTGCTTTTTCTATTTGAGCTATTTGAGTTAAAAGATTTTCAAATGCCCCTCTTGTTGCCGAGCCCTTATTTTTTGCAAAATAATAAACCTCCTTGAAGATAGGTATTTTTATATTACTATTCAAAGAAAGCCCAAGATAAGAAATAGACAAAATCTGGATTATATGTTCTAATAAAGTAGTTTTACCTCCGCTATTTGCACCAGTCAAAATAGAACATTTATTATTTGAATCCAAATGAAAACTTATCGGCTGAGGATTAGGTAAAAATATATTCCTAGAATTATCAATTAAAAATTCATCAGATATTATAGGGAAAAAATTATTTACCTCGTTCCATTTCAGAATTCCAAATTTAAAATCAGCTATAATTAATCTGGCTTCCAATTCAGAAATTATAGAATTTAAATTTTTTAGTATTTGTGAATTTCTATTTATTTTCTGGGAGTATGCAACAAATCCACCTATATCTTGCTCTCTCAATCTCTTTTCCAGAGCATCCTCATCAATTGAGACAGGAACTGAAAAATTAAAGAATTCTTCGGATAATCCTGAATTTCTTACAGATTTAGAGATCACTTTTTTTATCTCCTCGGGAAAATCTCCTTTTTTAAGCATATTAAAGAAATTTGCTCCAGTTATGTTTATATCTTTTAATTCGTTTTCTATATCGGAATTTATTTTTTCCAAAGCACTTTCAACATCTGCTCTTTTTATTTTCTCCTTATCAATATTTTGTGCAAGCTCAAAAAGAGGTATAAGAGATTCAGCAATCTTTAATATTTCCACGTTAGTACATTTATTTAGTATTACATTTAAATTATCAATCCAACCTGCAAAGATTTCTACATACCTTTCAAGATAAACTTCCTCTATTGAATCAATAAAAACTACTTGAGGTAATCTTTCAAGAACAATAGAATAATTCTCGCATTCAATCGCTTGAACTATATCATAAAACTGCAATTCAGATATATCACTATCAGTGAGAAGAATTTTTACAGGACAATCCAAATTTTTCAGTTCGTTAAAAGTCTTTTCATCCTCTGTTACAACAACAACCTCATATTTTGGCTTCCAATTAGATTTAGGTTTAGTTAAATTTCTCAAAAAAGAATAGTCTTCCTTATCTATATGCTTAAAATAATTTTGCCTTCTTTCTATTTCACCCTTATCCTGAGATATTCCAATATAATTTATTATCTCCAGAGTAGACTGAAAGTTAAAATTTTTCTCTATTTTTTCTATCACTCTTGAATATATCTCTCTAGCTTCTTTAGTCTTAAACATACCCTTATCCATCTTTATACCAGTTGTTTTTTCAAATGGAGACAATTTACTCTCTTTTACAAAATCTATCAGCTCTTTTTCCATATTTGATTTAAAATAACCCCATTTTAAAGGATTGTTGTATTAGCGAGACAGATAAAAACCCCCACAGCAGATTATAGGGCATCAAAAGATAAACTCTTAAAGATGAAGAAGCTACAAGTTACGCTGTTCTCTTTATCTCTAATACGCTAAACCATTCGAACAATAGATACCTACATATTTATTTACATTTTTAAATTTTAACCCTACCCAACTTTATTCCTAAGCCAACTATAAAGTATTAAGAAGAATAAAAAGACTTTAATACTACATTTATTTCTAAGGAGCATGGCTTTGTCAGTCAAAGAGAGATTTGAACTTATAAGAAGAAATACAGAGGAGATTCTTGGAGAGGAAGAGATACTTGAGAGTTTAAAAAATAATGAAAAATTAAAGCATTATATTGGGTTTGAAATCTCAGGAAGAATCCATCTAGGAACCGGCTTAATATGTATGGGAAAAGTTAAAGATTTTATGGATGCGGGAGTGGAATGTAGTGTTTTTCTTGCTGACTGGCACTCTTGGATAAACGACAAACTCGGAGGAGATATTAATTTAATAAAAAAGACCGCAGTAGGGTATTTCAAAGAGGGTTTGAAGGCAAGCTTAAAATGTCTTGGTGGAGAGCCAGATAAGTTGAAATTCGTTCTAGGAAGCGACCTTTACCATTACAATGATAAATATTGGGAATGTTTTATAGACATAAGCAAGAATGTTTCTCTTTCAAGAATACAGAGGTCTATTACAATACTTGGAAGAAAAGAAGGAGAAGGCATTGATTTTGCAAAACTATTATATCCTCCAATGCAAGTCGCAGACATATTCGTCCAAGGAATAAATATGCCTCATGCTGGACTTGACCAGAGAAAAGCACAAGTAATTGCAAGAGATGTTGCTATGAAACTAAAAATTTGTAATTTAGTTGATAAAAAAGAAAATAAGATAAAACCTAAAGCTATCCATCATCATTTATTACTCGGACTTCAAAAACCATCGGTATGGCCAGTCCCAAAAGAAAAAATGCAAGAATTATGGAGTAGCATGAAAATGTCTAAGTCAATCCCAGATTCTGCTATTTTCATAACTGATTCCCCTGAAGAAATAAAAAGGAAATTGAGCAAAGCATTCTGTCCAGAAAAAGAAGTTGAATTTAATCCTATACTTGATTGGACAAAACATATTTTATTTAGAGAAGAAGGGGCTAAATTAAAGATAACTCGTCCTGAAAAATATGGTGGAAATAAGAATTATTCCTCTTATCAGTCTATTGAAAAAGATTTCGTATCAGGCAAATTACATCCAATGGACTTAAAGAGCGCCGTAGCAGATAGTCTAATTGAACTACTAGAGCCAGCAAGAAAACACTTTGAGAAGCCAGAGATAAAAAAGATGAAAGAAGAAATGGACAAATTGATTGTGACTAGATAACTAATTTCTGTGAAACTCCCAACAACAAGCTGGGCATCAAATGATAAACTGGTAATTATCTCTAATACGCTAAACCTTTCGAACATTATATACCTATCATATTTATTTATATTTTTAAATTATGTCAAGATACTTGATACTAAATTGCTTTATTCATAAAGCAAGATATAGTGTATTACAAAGAATAAATTAATTATATTTTGGATATTCTCTGTAGAAGTTTTCTATTTCAGGTCTTAATTCTAATAAAATCCTTTGATGAAGTATAGGATTAGCAGTTAATATTGAAGGGTCTCCTTGCATATATCCTGAAAATTGCCATTCTTTACCTGAAAGATGAGTAACTTTTCCTCCTGCTCCCCTTATTATTGGTACTTGTGCAGCCATATCCCAAGGTTCCAAAGATAACGCTAAATATGCATTCATTCTCCCCACTAAAGGCAATTTAGAATTTGGCTTTCCAGATGAGACTTGACACAGAGGAACAGATGCACATCCAAATGAGAATGGAACAGTAATTAAGTAGTCTAATCTCTTAAAAGGTAATGAAGATTCTCTCCTAAACCAGTCAGGAACTTCCTTACCTGCGTCACTTCCCATTAAGACTTTACTTAAATCGGTTTCTTCAGATACTCTTACTTCTATTCCATTACAAGTTGAGGGTTCTCCATCTACTCCGACATAAAGTTCTTTTCTTTGTGGCATAAAGACGCCACCAACAACAGGTCTCCTTCCTTCTATCAAAGCAAGACAAATACTCCAATTTGGAGAAGAGTGAGTAGTATATGGAATAGTTCCATCTATAGGGTCAACACTAAAAGAAAAATCTCCTTCTTTTAATTCAGGGCGATCTTCTTCTGAATGAATACTATATTTTGGGAATCTCTGCCTTATTTTTCCTCTAATAAATTTATCACAGGCCTCATCCATCGCAACCTTAAAATTTGTAGTGGTTGCCCAAATAGGCTCGTTTTCTTTTCCAAGATTATCCATCAGCAATTGACCTGCTTCAGCCAATGTTTCCATAATAAATTGTTTTTCTGCTTTATAATGAGACATAGAAAGCACAATGAAATAGTCTATTTAAAGAATTATTTTATTCAATATATATATTATCTCAGATAAAGGTCCGCAATTTGCTGTTGCGTTAAGGCTTCATTGAATACCATAACTTCATCTAATTCTCCTTTCCAGAATCTTCTATTTCCCCAAGTTTCAGCTCCCAATCCAATCTTTGTAACCGAAGTCAATTGGGAAATAGGTAAACTTGGAGCATCATTATCCTTTGAAACTCCATTCAAATAAATATTTGTTCTTTGTGCCCCAGAGTCCCAAACTCCACAAATATAATACCAAGTTCCCTCTACTAATAGAATTGAAGGTATTGAAGAAGAAACTGTTTTCGCCCCATCAGCTACGATAAAGCTTATTTGTGTTGAGCCAGAACTTCTATATAAACCATATTGAATATTAGTGGCTCCGCTTTGAACTGCCCCCTTTGCAAAAATAACTGCATGGTCAATAGGAGTTGTAGTAGTCATCTTGACCCAAGAACATACACTAAGACTATCTCTCAAGTCCAGCGAAGTACTATCAGGAATAGTTATTCCTGCATTAGTTGTATCAAACAACGCAGATTTTCCGATTCTTCCATTAACAAAACTTACACCCACCCCAACAATACCATTATTTGGATTTTGTAATCCAGATTCATCATTCGCATTATCGTCATCGAAGCTCCAATAACCAACTAGTCCAATAGGGAGTGGAATTGGTTGCTGTGGTGGAACAATACATTCTCCTTCTGTCTGGCTGTTGACTACTTGATCACAAATCATATTATTAACACTACAATCATTATTAACACTCCATTCAAGACAGCTATCAGAATCATAGTTACCACATACTTTATTTGTCGTTGCATCAACACATTCATTTTTATTTTCTAGAACACATTCATTTGAACAACAACCCTCATCAACATTGGCACTACCATCAGGATTAGCATCACAATCATTATTTTGCCCATTACAAGCCGCACTTTCATCATCGTGATAATAAAAGCCAAGATTAGAGTAAGGACATGCTCCCCATTGTCCATTAACACAAATCTGTTTTATACTATTACAGATAAGATCTCCAACCGGTCCACAATCTCTTTCCTCACCATCAACACACTCATCTCCACCACCAGGCACAACCACCTGAACCCCATCAGAATATACTTTCTTACTAGAAGAAGATAATATAATGTCCTCTCCAGATTTGTCTTTTGTTTTCGCTCTTATTACAACCTGAAAATTCTTAAAGTCAAAACTCGGTGGGAGAGAATGAGAGAGAGTTGAAGCTTCTCTTTCAAATAAATTTTTGACTATTGTTTGTTCATCAATCTCAACATTTCCAGTCTTACCATTTACATCCGTAAATATCAATATAGCCCCACTAATATCCAGTTCAGGATTATTATTCGTCCTCTCTATTACAACATCTATTTTTGTAGGATCAGAATTTACCTTGACAGATTCCAATTTCAACGGAGATAAAACGACCGACCCTGTAGAAACTTTTTCTTCCGCATCATCCAAAGAAGATTTAACAAAACCCCAAACAATTACTATTGCCGATATAGATAATAAAATTATCAGAACAGTTGTTATTATATCGTTCAACCCCTTTTTATTCATCCTTCTTTGAGGTTTTATTTGCTTATAAATTTATTTGATTTTAATTTGTTAGTTGAGAGTAGGCTTCTTCTTTTCCAATATTCTCTCTTAATCTCCTAATTATATCCCTATGTATTTGTGAAACTCTTGATTGTTCTAATCCTAGAGTCTGAGCTACCTTTTCAAATGATAAACCTGTACAATAATATAATATTATTAAAAGTTTTTCCCTTGAATTCATCCCTCCTTTTTTAAATATCCATTCAAAAAAATCTCCTGGTTTTTCAGAGTAATCTTTTATCCCTCTCTCCTCACCTCTAATCATGGGCCTTCCAGAGTCGTTTCTAATCTCTATTTCCTCAGGAGATTGTAGTGAGGCGCTTATTTCTAATCTAGATAAAGTCTTTGGACTCATATTTAATCCCATACGTAATTCTTCTTGTTCTGGTTCTCTTCCAAATTTTGTAAAATATGATACCCTATATTCATTTAACCTAGATAATAATCCCCATTCATGGCGACTAGTCTTAGAATCTCCTCTTTGATATTCAACTATTTTATTCCTAATTTCAAAAGCAACATATTTCTTTAGACTTCCTGAACCATCCCAATCGATTATCGCAGTTGAAACTGCATACATCCCAATAGAAATATAGTCTTCCAAATCAGGATTATCTTTCCATCTGCCTGAAAGTCCAATTGCTATTCTTTCGATTATTCCGTTAAAAGCACCTATGGCTACTCTTAAATCTTCATTTGATTTAGTTTTTCTATATTGAAGAGCCAATTCAGTTATTTTTACATCCTCTTCTCTTCCCCTTGATTTTCCTCTGATTGGTGATGCAACAATCATATATAAAGTAAAAATTATCGCTTTATAATCTTATATATTCTCAAAGATTAAACTATCAGAAAGTTATCTCAAACTTACCTAGATGTTTATGAAGAACAATAAACAATTCATCTGACAAAGTTGTATGTAACTTTCCCTTATTTTCAGAAAGAGATTTTTCAAGTTCCTCTTTATTAGAGTTAATTATTCCATCACCAGTTATTTTCTTTATTGAATTTCCCTCAACTAAAAAGTTTTCACTTCCAAGCAGAGCCAATTCTCCCTTTCTATTTCCATAAGTTATCTGCATCAATCCTTTTTCTTTTTCCATAACATCTGCCCTTTGTGCAAATTCAACAAGCGCATCAATAAATTCCATTGAGTTTTTCTTTATGATGTCTACTTCTTTAGTATTTAATTTCCCGGACTTTATTTTATTCTTTACACTTATCAACTCGCCCAATATCTTACTAAATCTTTGAGGAATTTTTCCCTTTTTTACAAGTTTACTTTCAAATTCCTTAACTAAATTTTCTTGTGAATGTTCTCCGAGTAATCTCTTTAATATTCCAAAAACACTTTCGTAAATTTCTTCTGCAGACTTCTCATTTATTTTCTTTGTCAATTTCTTTTCCATCTCTCTTATTGACTCTTGATAATCTTTTCCTTCTTTCAAAAAAGTATCAATTTCTTTTCCTGAAAATTCATTTAGTTTCCCATATTCATATTCCTTAAATAACTTAACCGCCTTTTCTAGAATTCTTAGATTTTCAGAAGTCATTACTTTATCTCTTTCAACAAATATCTTCTTCGCCTCTGCAACAATTGCCTTTGGAACAGGAATTGCTTCACCTGCAAGCATAAACATGGCTTGTGTTGGAGTAACTATCCCATAATATACATTAACCATTGCATCAAGAAGATTTCTCTTAACCATATCAGAAGTTCTTTCTCCCTCTTTCATATACAATTCAATTGCTTCTGGACTAGGTCTTATCTGACCCATATTCAAAAGTCTTTTCCACGGAATAAATGTTCCTCTATCATATAGTGGAATTCCATCTCTTATGAAAGTAAATGCAACCGGTTCAGTATCTTTAACTCTCTTCCAGAAATCAGTTAAGAGCCATACTTGAACATTCAATATATTCTTTACTCCAGCAAGAATAGTAGCCTCTCTCAAATAATCATTTATCCAAGCCCTTAATTTTTCAACCAGCTCTACTTTTGACATTCTTTTTACATCAGTATCATCTATTATTACAAATGTGTCAACATCACTTTCCTTATCTGCTGTTCCTCTTACAAGACTTCCACCTATGACATAAGAAGTAATATATTTGTCAAATTTTCTTAAAACAAGAGACTTATGAATATTTGCAACTCTCAAAGCTCCAAGGAAACCCTTATCATGTATTGGATATGAAGCTGAAAGGGCATCTATAAATTCGAATCGGCTGTCTAGTCCGTAATTCCATAAATCAACTTCTGTCTTAATATGAACCCATAAATTCTCTCCTGTTTCTTTTGCAAGACTAACTATTTCAGGCTTTATTTTTTGAAGATTTTTATATTCCTCTTCTGGAATAAGCATCACAACATGAATTGGTTTTGTGTTTGCTACCTCCTTAGGTATATTCTCTTCCTCTTCAAATAAAATATTTGCTGTTGCTGGTAACAGACCTATTGCATTAGTAAATGGAAATTTCTTTATTACTTTCTTTTTAAAGTCCTCAAGCTTTAATTTTAACCTATCAAATTCTTGCTGAATTTTTTGATTATCAACTGGAGGCAAAGGCATATTCAAATTTGCAGGCATAGAAGTATAATTATTGCTCTTTAATGAACCATTATTGACTTTCTTATCACTCATGAATAAGAAAATAATATTGGGTATTTAAACTAATCGGATGGAGTTTTTTATTCCTTGAGTAAGATTTAAATAAACTATTTAGGAGGTTTAACTATGGTAAAATTATTAGATACAGATTTAAGAAGTTTTGGACTAATCGGATTTCAAAAGCCCTGGCTTGATTATCATAAAACTGAAAAGGGAGAAATAGCTAGAAAAATTTTATATGCTTGTCAAAAACTCATGGTTAATTGTTGTGCAATTACTAGTGAAGATAGTCAAATGTTCAGAGGTCTTCCAGAAGATAGATTTGGATTTATAAAAGAAAATTTTCAACCTATTTCTGAACCAATTAAAATTGTTCAGGCTTTTTCCGACCAAATGGCGATGGGTTTCGATTTGACAGAAGAAAGTACAACTAATAGAATTGTTTTAGTTAATAGTGAAACCGTATCTGCTTCTAAAGGACAAAACTGGTATGGAATTAAAGTTCATGCTGTTGGAGGCAATTGTCTCCCAAAAAATTTATCCTTGAGAGAGACTTTAAGAGCTTGTAAAGAAAGAGGATTAATTAGCTTCTTGATGAATGTTGGAGTTTCTGAAAATTCCTTGAATGAAGCAGAAGAAATGCATAAATTAGCGGATGGAATAATAGTATATGATGCAAACAATTGTTTTCCAAACTGGTTTAGACATGTACCTCTTGTAAAAGATAAATTAGGAAAATATCTTGAAAGAGTAAATGTAAAAGCTGAAGGGCTAGCCACAAGATTGAAAGTTCCAGGAATAGCAGTTTCAAGTTCCCATTTTATGCATCAAATCGGAACTGCTGGAATTAAAACAAGTATTGATTATAATTATATTTTTGGAGGCAGTCAATTATTAAACACATTAAGAGATAATATAACTAAGAGGCATTATGAATTAATTAGATATCCAAATTCGCGTTGGGATGTTGCAAAATTTGCTTGGGCTCTTTTTAGAAGAGGAAGAGACACTAAAAGATTCAAAGATTGTGAAAGTTCCTATAATGAAAAAGATTAATCTTTTTTTAAAAAATCTAGTATTTGTTCAGGTTCATCCGCAATAAAATCGGGACTATATTTCTCCAAAGATTTTCTTGTATTAAAACCCCAACTAACTGAAATAACTCTAACACCTGCCTTTCTCCCACATTCAATATCTCTTACCTCATCTCCAACATAATAGACCTCATTAGCACCTAAATTCTCTGAAGAAACTATGTTTTTGACAATCTTGCTTTTTGCAAATAATCCCAAATCTCCAAATATCTTGTCAAAAATATTTATATCATTATTTTTTAAGAAAGCCCTTATATTATCTCCCGAATCAGAACTAACCACAAACAAAAGAAATTTCTCTTTTTTTAATTTTGTCAATAATTGTTTTAGCCCATTATAAGCTAGAGCATCTTTTATGTTATCAGCCATCTCCTTTCGTATATCTCTTAAAATAAATGGAAGCTTGTAAAAAGGAATTTTATACATTTTTACTATTTCCCTTATATCTTTATCTCTTAGAGAAAGCACCTCCTCCATAGTAATTTTCTCATATCCATACTTTTCAGACATTTTGTTTATCGCATCAAAGGTTATTTTAGATGTATCCGCAATTGTCCCATTAAAGTCAAATATAACTGCTCTTTGTTTCATTTTCTATATAGAAATTGATAATATATAAAATTATATACTTAAATAAAAGAAAATTTTTATGACTGAAGTAAAATCCGGCGGGACCATCTCTCATTGGATAACTGCTATGAATAGATATGGATTTCAAGAAAAGGCAATGGTCTTTTCAGAAGATAAACTAGGAGATAATAAAAGATTAAAAGAATCGGGTTTACCCACCTTTCCAGACTTTATTGTCCCTTTAGGAGAATTTTCAGAACAGAATCAAGAATTAATAGCTTTTCTTTCAAGTCATACAGATTATGTAATTAGAGCAATCCCAAATGTTCTCGGACTTACAAGAAAATTTAGAATAGGAGTCAAGTCTTTTGCAGATTGTTTAGATTTCCTTTCTCAAACTATATCTCCAGAGGAACAAAATAAATATTCTATATTTCTTACAGGAAGAGGAAAAGAACCAATAACAATAGCAGGAGTCATAATCTCCAGAAAAAAAGACCTAATTATAGAAGTAGCGAAAGGTAATCTAGATGAACTTTGTCATGGAAGAATAAATCCTCAATCCAGAGGATATTTATCAGAATTAATTTGCAGTATGAATTATAGTACAAAAGATACTAAAGAAAGAGAGCTGATGTGGAATGCGCTTAGACACATAAGGGATAGTGGAGAGTTCATGAAAGGATATTTTGAATTTGTTGCTACAGAAAAGGGTAAAGTAACTTTTGTAGACTATAAGACCAACTCCGCTTACTTATCCTAAACTAGAAATACTTGTTTAACCCAAATTTATTAATTATGTCTACTTCTTCATGAAAATAAGAAGTCAATTTTTCTTTACAACTTTCTAAGTTAATCCAATCAAATTCTGAGTGCTCATTACTTATATTGACATTATCGTGAAGTGCCTTACAAAGAAAAATTAACATAGTAATTATTTGCCCATCATCTCTTACAAAATGTCTTACATTAATTGGATGAACAACTTCAACATCAAGTCCAGTTTCCTCTTTTGTCTCTCTTTTTATTCCCTCTCTTGGGTCCTCTCCCAATTCAAGTCTTCCCCCAGGGATTTCCCATAAGTTAGGTTTGTGAACTTCATTTGATGCTCTCTTTAAAACAAGTAATTTTCCCTCTTTTACAACAAAAGACTTTACAGCAACTCTAAAGTTCACCATCTTAATTTCACAAGGTATAGGAATTATAAAAATGCTTGTTTTATTATTCTTTGAAGAATTACTACTTTTTATTAATTAATTCTGACCAAATTTATATTGATTTCAAACCTCAAACAAGTAAAAAATCACCCTAACATAAATTTCCCAACACTCTTCCTCAAAGCATCTTTCTTCTTCTGATGCTCTTTAAGAAAAGCATTTATCTTCACAATAGTATAATTCTTAAGTTCCGAAGTTAACATCTTTCCAGATTTGTAATCGCTTTCAATTTTAGCAAGTTTTTTATCATCTTCCTCAAAAAAGAATTTTAAATATTGAAATGAAACATCAATATCACAATTACCTCCATATTTTTTATGCTCATCAAGACTATCTCTTCCTCCAGAAAAAGCATATCTCTTAATCTTCATCTCAACAGATTTCTCATTATCATTCAAATAAATAACCTCATTTTCTGAATCAGAAGAAGACATCTTTGCATTTCCCTTCAACCCAGGAAGGAATTTGCTATGTATTGCACAAGGCTTTCTAAGACTTATAGATTTATTCTCAGCAATATCTCTTGTAAGTCTTATAAAAGGGTCTTGGTCAATTCCAACAGGAACCAAAGTTAAATGTTCTCCTTCTAAAAACTGAGGCATCAATATATGGGCAGATTGAACAGCTGGATAAAAGCTCCATCCAATATTATTTTCAGGAACAAGTCCAAAGATAGCTTTAGCAGTTGAATAACTAATTAATTTAGCTATTTTCGAAGCATAAGGGTAAATCTTAGGATAAGAAAAGTCACTAAAAACAAAAGTCTTTCCCTGTTTAAAACCAAGAGCAAGTATATCTAAAATATTATCTTCAGCGAATTTAGAAGCATTATCAAAACTCAAATCTTTTTTAACAAAGAATTTCTCGTCTTCAGAAATAGGAATATATACATTACATTCAAATTCATCCTGTAAGGATTTACTAGTCAAAAATGGAACTATGTGCCCTAAATGCATTTTTTCAGAAGGCCCGCGACCACTCAAAATAGAAACCTTTTTTCCAGATTCTGCCTCTTTAAGCCATAAAGGAAAATCTCTATGAGAGAAATAAAAACCTCTTCTTAATAAGGGATGCATTTTCTTTAATTTATCTAAAGAAACCTCTCTAACTTCTTCACTTCCAAAATCCTTCATTAACTTACTATAATCTACTTCTCCCTCAACTTTGTAAGGTGTAACAATAAAACTACTCTTTTTCATAATAATAATTGCAATTTGATATTTATAAAGATTGGGAATCAAAAGCACGATGTGTCCCATTTATTATGGATAACTGCATAGTTTAGATGACGAGTTTTTGGCAGTTATCCATTAGAGAACTGCGTACTAAATGTCACCTAACTAACGCAGTTCTCTATACTTTGAAATAGACACTCATGCCATCAAGAACCATGTTCTTGACTGCCTTCAAGAATCTGACTTAGAGGATTCTTGAGGTTTGGGTGTTCAAGATACTACTAATTTTTTATCAAGTATCTTGACATAACCTTTATATATAAAGACGGATAAAAAGTAATATGAAAAAAAGAGAAATAATCTTATTCCTAGTATTATCCTTATATTTAGT
>Ga0209542_10001873_pt1 | contig 48497 bp, 53 predicted proteins | sample RifCSPhighO2_01_FD_184028 | JGI IMG/M metagenome (GOLD analysis project Ga0209542, IMG submission 184028) | Soil microbial communities from Rifle, Colorado - Rifle CSP2_plank highO2_0.1 (SPAdes) (version 2) | ecosystem: Environmental > Terrestrial > Deep subsurface > Rock core/Sediment ...
GCAAGCATTGCTTCTGTATAATAGTATTGCAATGTGAAGTTGGGTTAATTGCCGGAATAGTTCAGTGGTGGAATCACCCCTTGGTAAGGGGTAGGTCGAGGGTTCGATTCCCTCTTCCGGCTCCAGTAGTGCCACCTTAGCTCAGTTGGTAGAGCACGTCTTTCGTAAAGACGAGATCCGCAGTTCGATTCTGCGAGGTGGCTCAAAATCAAATTTTTATGAAAACTAAAACCAAAAAAGAATGGGAAACACTTGAGGCTAAAAGCCGGGCTGGCATCGTCTCTAAATTATCGGATTTATTGATAAAGCATCAAGAAAAGTTGGCTTTGGTTATGGCCGAAGAAATTGGCAAACCTCTGAAAGCTGGACGGCACGAAGTTTTGATCGCCAGCCAAAGAGTCAAAGCCTTTTGCGAACAAATTCCGGAATTTATCGCCGATGAAGTAGTTGGTGACAATGTAATAGAAAAAAACGTTATTTGTTACGAACCAGTCGGAATAGTGGCGGTTATTTCTCCTTGGAATGCGCCGGTATTTTTGGCTATGGCTGGAATCATCCCACCGCTTCTTTGCGGCAATAAAATCATCTGGAAACCTTCCGAGCACGCCACCAAAACTGGCAAAGTTTTAGCAAAAATTATCAAAAAATTAAATAATTCCGGGTTACCAGACAAAACGTTTACCGTTCGTTATGGCGGTAGAAGTGTCGGGCAGAAACTTGTTGAATCTGATGTAAGCACTGTGGCTTTGACCGGCAGTGTCAGGGCGGGTCAAGCTGTGATGCGTGCCAGCGCCAATAAACTGCACAGACTTGTGCTTGAACTTGGCGGCAAGGATCCAGCCATCATTCTGCCGGATGCCGATATTTCCAAAGCGGCAAAAGAAATTGTAAAAAGTGCCACCATGTATAGTGGCCAAGTCTGCTTCGGAGTGGAGCGGGTTTATTGCCACACTAAAGTTTACAGCAAATTTGTAAAAGCTTGCATAAGTGAAATAAAAAAAATAAATGTCGGCGATCCATTTGATGAAAAAACGGACATGGGTCCTATGTCAGTCAAATTTCAATACGATATAGTGCTTGGTCACATTAAAGATGCTTTGGGCAATGGAGCCAAATTGCTGATTGGAGGTAAATCGTCCGGAGGTTTATTTATAAAGCCTGGTATTATTGTAGGGGTTAATCATTCAATGAAAATAATGAGAGAAGAAACTTTTGGTCCGGTCATTCCTATTATGAAATTTTCAAAGATAGAGCAAGCCATTGCCTTGGCCAACTATTCTGTTTTCGGTTTGACCGCCAGTATTTGGACCAGAAACATTAAACTTGGAGAAAAAATTGCTCGTCAAATTGAAGCTGGTACGGTAGAAATAAATAGACACGGTATGTCAAAAGCCGGCCTGCCTTGGGGCGGTTATAAACTTTCCGGTCTTGGTCGTATCTATTCCCGCGAAGGAATTCGCTCCGCTTTTACAAACATCAAGCATATTTGGACAGTAAAAAATGGGCGATAAAAACAAATTACAAAAAGAACTTACTGAATTGGAAGAAAATATGTCCAAGGTGGATTTTTGGACGAACAAAGATAAAGCACAAGCTACTATTCGCCGGATTACAGAATTAAAAGCAGAGATAGCTGGGGTGGGTAAATACGATACAGGAGACGCTGTCATGACAATTTTTTCTGGCGCGGGCGGAGACGATGCCGAAGATTTTTCAGCAATACTTTTAAATATGTATTTTAAGTATTTCAATAAAAAAGGTTGGAATGTCAGTATTTTACACAAAAATGAAAATGACCATGGTGGTTACCGAAATATTTCGATCGAAATTTCCAGCGGTTTAACCGCTGGGAAAGTTTACGGGATGTTGAAAAATGAGTCGGGGGTTCATCGTTTGGTGCGTATTTCGCCGTTTAACGCCAAGTCGCTTCGCCACACCTCATTTTCTATGGTGGAAGTCATTCCAAATTTTCCAAAAATGAAAGGCGGAGCAGGGGATATTGAAATTCCTGATAACGAACTTCGGGTGGAATTGTCCCGTTCCTCCGGTCCAGGTGGACAAAATGTGAACAAACGCGAAACTGCCGTCCGAGTGGTGCATATTCCGACCAACCTCTCTGCCCAAAGTGACAACGAACGCTCTCAAGCCCAAAACAAAGAGAAAGCCATCTCAATACTTAAGGGCAAAATATTTAAAGCTTTGGAAGAAGCAAGGGTTACCAAAGAAAAAGGTATGTATATTAGTAAAACAACTCAAATAGAATGGGGTAATCAGATTCGCTCTTATGTAATGCACCCATACAAAATGGTCAAAGACCATCGCACCAATATAGAAACAAGTAATATAGATGGAGTTTTAAATGGAGAACTAGATGAGTTTATAGAGGCAGAAAAGAGCTTAAAATAATTACATAAAATGCTTTCTATAATTTTACGAAGGGTGGTTTAGTGCTATAATATGCTCATGATTCACTTTGATAAAGTTTCAAAGATTTATCCTGACAACTCTGTGGCCCTAGAGGAGGTCTCTTTTTCTGTGGAGCATAAGGAGTTCGTCTCTATTGTGGGACACAGTGGAGCAGGTAAAACTACTTTGGTCAAAATGATTTTGGGCGAGGAAAAACCGAGCAAGGGTAAAGTTTTTTTTGAGTCCATAGATGTCCACAGTCTAAACAAAAACCAGATTAACGATTTCCGTCGCAAAGTCGGGGTGGTTTTTCAGGATTTTCGCTTATTACCGGACAAAAATGTTTACGAAAACATCGCTTTTGCCATGGAAGCGGCCGGCAGAACCGATGAGGAAATAGAAGCCGATGTTCCACATGTTTTGGATCTAGTGGATCTTGGCAAAAAAATCTGGAATTTTCCCCACGAGCTTTCCGGCGGGGAAAAGCAGAGGGTCTCAATCGCCAGAGCCATCGTCAACCAGCCTGATGTGGTTATTGCCGACGAGCCGACGGGCAACCTGGATCCTCTAAACACCTACGACATTGTCCAGATCTTGAAAAAAATCAACGATTTGGGAACGACTGTCATTTTAACCACTCACAACAAGGGGGTTATAGATTCTTTGAATAGGCGAGTTATTACTTTGGAGAATGGAAAGATAATTCGCGATGACCAACAGGGAAAGTATGTAATTTAGTCGAAAGGGAAAAGTCTATAAAGTCTATAAAGTTAATACATGATTGATAGATTTGAGGATATAATTGGTTGGCAAAAATCTAAATTTCTCACTTTGGAAATTTATAAAGCTTTTCAACATGTAAAAGATTATAGTTTTAGAGATCAAATACAAAGAGCTTCAGTCTCCATAATGAATAACATCGCGGAAGGATTTGAGCGAAAGGGAGACAAGGAATTTAAAAAGTTTTTATTTATAGCTAAAGGTTCTGCAGGTGAAGTGAGGTCTATGCTTGATTTAGCTTTGGAATTGAAATATATAACCAAAGACCATTTTAATGCTTTATATGACTGTTCTCTGGAGATTTCAAAGATTTTATCGGGGTTAATAAAGAGTCTAAAATAATTTTCCTTTATAGACTTTGGACTTTATGGACTTTATGGACTAGAATGTAATCATTCTTATGTGGATTAAAATAAAAAGAGTAATACGGGCCGGTTTCTTCAGTTTTTGGCGCAATGGCTTTGTTTCTCTTTCCTCAATTCTGGTCATGGTCGTGACCCTTTTTGTCATCGGTTCGGTCATTTTTTCTGGGGTCATTCTCCGATTTACTCTGGATCAGATTAAAGAAAAAGTTGATATTAATGTTTACTTTGTTCGTACTGCAAACGAAGCAGATATTTTGGCAATGAAAGACAAGCTTGAAAAACTGGCTGAAGTTCAATCTCCGATCATCTATGTTTCCCGGGAACAGGCTTTGGAGGAATTCAAGCAGAGAAACCAAAACGACGAGCTGACCCTACAAGCTCTGGAGGAACTCGGAGAAAATCCTTTGGGGGCTAAATTAAATATCAGAGCCAAAGATCCGGGACAATACGAAAACATTGCTAAATTTTTGCAAAACCAAAGCGCTTTGTCTGTCGGCAACACAAGCATTATAGACAAAGTTAATTATTATCAAAACAAAGAAGCCATTGATCGCTTAACCAGCATAATAAATTCCTCAAACCGTTTAGGTTTTGTCCTGACTATTTTTCTGGTTGTTATTTCTGTGCTCATCACATTTAACACTTTGCGCTTGGTTATTTATATGTCGCGGGATGAGATTTCGGTTATGCGCCTGGTCGGAGCATCCAGAAACTATATTCGCGGCCCTTTCTTTGTGGCTGGAGCCATTTATGGGTTTATTTCTGCCGTCATTACCCTCATAATATTTTATCCGGTCACTTTGTGGCTTGGCGGCACAACGGAGCAGTTTTTCATTGGACTGAACATTTTTCAATATTACACGGCAAACTTCGGGCAGATTTTTGCCATAATCACACTATCCGGAGTTGCCATCGGCTCCATTTCAAGTTATCTGGCTACCAGAAAATATTTGAAGGTGTAGTTGTTTGACAATTAATCTCGTTGGGTGTAGAAATTTAATAGAACTGGAGGTGTATGTTGGAGTACAGTAAACAAGACGGACTAGTTTTTTTGGAAATAACAGGGATCTCCGAAGAACTCCTGCCTGAACTTCGTGAACTCCTGCGGATGAATATGATTGCTCCTGTGGTCAAGGGGATTGAGGGTCGGAAAGGTAACGGTTCTCCTGACGCCGGACAAGCATACTACTCTGCAGTTTTCGGTCAAGACAACGCCAGAGAGATCGAAGAATGGCTGCGTTCTCGCGGGGTTGTACCGAAGTCATGATCGAATTTCACGTGAGGCGGACAATGTGTTCGCCTCTTTCTATAAATTTTATTTGCAAAATCATTCTTTTCCTATTAAACCATTCGCGCGAATTAGACAGTAAAAAATTATAAAAGGTTTATAACAGATCGGATTATTTGAGCAGGATTTGGATGAAGGGAATAAAAGGCCGATAAACTTCGTTGTTCTTTTTCAACAATATCGACGGCAAACAGCACAGCCAGATGTTTTGATGTTGCTTTGAAGGAGAGTTTGATGTGCGAAGCAATATCTCCGACTGTAGCTTCTTTCTCTTTCTTCAAAAATTTCACTATCTCAAGTCGTCTTTTGTTGGCCACTGCTTTTAAGAGTTTTTCATATTGTCTCATAGCTTTATTGTACCATTCGAACGAATTAGACAATAGAGGGGATGTGGAAAGATTAAAAGGAATTGGTGATAGTGATTAGTGGTGGTCACTTGGAAGGAGAGCTTTTTTAATGTAATGTTATAAAATAAAGTTAAATATTGCGAGGTCTGCTAATGGTAGGCAAACGCTCTCTGAAAGCGTGAATCTTGGTTCGATCCCAAGCCTCGCAGCAATGTATAGGAAATAATCTCTTTCACTTTTCTCGCTCACAAGATCCGCTGAAATAAAAGTGAAATTCAGATATAATTAGTGCTATGTCACAATCATGGTATTCTTTTTCATTAGAAAAAACTTTTAATAAACTGGAAAGTTCTGATCGGGGGTTATCTCTTGATACAGTTAAAGAACGTCTCAAACAGTATGGTCAAAATAGTCTTCCAGAAGAAAAACCTCATTCCAAACTAAGACTATTTTTTAATCAATTCCAAAGTTCACTTATATACATTCTTCTTGTTGCGAGTGTAGTCATTTTTCTCATAGGGGAAACAATGGATAGTTACATTATTCTCGCAATACTTTTGTTTAATGCTGTTGTTGGAGTAATTCAAGAAGGTAAAGCTCAAAATACACTTCTTGCTCTGAAAAAATTCGTAGAAACAAGCGCAACTGTTCTGCGAGATGGAAAAGAATACATTATTCCTGATCGTGAGGTGATTCCCGGCGATATTCTTCTTCTCCAAGAGGGAGAACGGATTCCTGCTGATGCTCGAGTCATTCTTTCTCAGAGTTTAAAAATAGATGAAGCATCTCTTACTGGAGAATCAGAACCAATATATAAAATTATTGAGGTTGTCGATGGTGATAATTTAGCAACGGCAGAACAGAAAAATATGGTTTTTAAGGGAACCAATATCGTTTCAGGTAATGGTAGAGCGGTAGTCGTGGCTACAGGTATTTCAACTGTAATAGGTGGAATAGCCAAACAAATTTCAACAATTGATACGGAAATTCCTCTCAAAGTTAACATTTATTATCTATCACGAGTGATTATCTTAGCTGTTACGGTTATTAGTTCAGCTATTTTTACTGTTGGTGTCTTCTCTGGCCATTCAGTCAAAGTGATGTTTACTACCGTTGTATCTCTTTCAGTTTCAATTATTCCTGAGGGGTTGCCTATTGTTATGACTCTGGTACTTGCTACAGGTGTGTGGCGAATGTCTAAACAAAATGCTCTTGTTAAAAAACTTCAAGCAGTTGAAGCTCTCGGACAGGCACGAGTAATTGCAGTGGATAAAACAGGCACACTTACTAAAAATGAACTTGTTATTCGTAAAGTATGGATAAATGACAAGATATTTGAAGTTGGAGGAACTGGCTATGAACCAAAGGGAGAAATAAAAATTGATGGAGAGATTATAACACCAGCAAATAACAATGAATTGCTATATCTCGGCAGAGTTTCCTCACTTGTGGCGAATGCCCGACTTCTATACGCAGAAGAAACAAAAAATTGGCGTATTTCAGGTGACCCAACCGATGCGGCTATTTTGGTGTTTGGAGAAAAACTAGGTTTTCACAAAGACGATCTCTTGCGTGAGTCTCCACTTATATCAGAAATTCCTTTTGATTATAAACTGAAATATCACGCAAGTACCAACCAAATAGAAAATAGTCCTCTTGTGACTGTAGTAGGTGCTCCAGAAGTATTACTTTCTCTATGCGCTCATATTAAGTGTGATGGAGAAGACTATTCTCTTGGAAAAGAAAAAAAAGAAAAATTAGAAGTAGCATTTATCAAGATGTCAGAACAAGGACTTCGTGTTATAGCCATTGCAGTTCGCAATGATGCATCAAAACAGCTGAAAGTAGAATCGATTCACTCACTTTCTTTTGTTGGATTTTTTGCTATGCAAGACACTCTAAGACCAGAGGTCTCTCTTGCTATGACTCGGGCAAAAGAAGCTGGTATTAGAGTTGTAATGATTACAGGTGATCACAAAATAACTGCCACAGCTATTGCAAAGGAAGCTGGTATATACCAAGAAGGAGACACTGTTTTAACAGGAGAAGAAATTGAAAATATGTACGGTAATGAACTTGCAAGCAAACTTGGGAATACAACCGTTTTTGCCAGAGTGACCCCTGAACACAAGATGCAGATTATTAATGCATATAAAAGTCTTGGAGAGATTATTGCTATGACGGGAGATGGGGTCAATGATGCGCCGTCGCTTGTTGCCGCTGATCTCGGTGTTTCAATGGGTAAAATAGGTACAGAAGTTGCAAAAGAGGCTTCGGACATAGTTTTGCTTGATGATAATTTTGGGAGTATTGTATCGGCGATTGAGGAAGGCAGGAGTATATATAAGACGATAAAGAAGGTCATCCTCTATCTCTTCTCGACCAGTGCCGGAGAAGTGTTTGTGATTTCTGCGGCGCTTTTTCTCGGGTATCCACTACCGATTCTTGCCGCTCAAATCATTTGGCTTAACTTTGTGACTGACGGATTTCTTGATGTAGCTCTGGCTATGGAGCCGAAGGAGGAAGGACTTTTGTCCGGAAAATTTGAACATCCCAAAAAATATATTGTTGATTCACTCATGATTCAAAGAATGGTCGTTATGGCATTACCCATGATGTTCGGGACTCTATTTCTATTCAGTCAATATTTTGAAACTGATATTGCTAAGGCGTGGACGATATCACTTACCGTGCTCGCGGTTTTTCAATGGTTCAATGCTTGGAATTGCCGTTCGGAAAATAGATCAATATTCAGTATAAATTGGTTTTCAAATAAATATCTAGTAGGGGCAACTGTTGTCGTTATCGTGCTCCAAATAGCTGCCATATACATGCCGATCATGCAGAAAATTCTTCGCACCGTACCGCTCGAACTTTCCGAATGGCTTCTCATTATACCGATCGCCGCTTCTATTATTGTCGCTGAGGAAGTCAGAAAGTTCTTTTATCGAAGGAAGGTTGCTCTTAAGTTAATGTAAAAAAGGAAGTATAAATAACTTATATTACACATTACATTAAGTAAGCCATCTGACCTACTAGAGTTCTAGACCGGGGTATACAGCCATGAAATACACTTGCCGTTGGCATTGGCGCTTTCATTACCTCGGGTTTTTACATAAAAAATTTAATACCAAAAGAGCTGGACCAATCCAGCCCTTTTGTGCTTGCTTTCAAGACTTTAAGAAGTCAAGCCTAACTGGTTTCTGACAATGCTTACATACCAATTGAAAGACATTGGGCCCCAGAAACCTGTTCCGGCCGTAAGACCTATTGGTGTCAAAACTTGAAAGGCATTAGCGTTTTGCCACTTAATGAGGGCGTTTGCGGTCAGCGGTCCGAAGTAGGCGCTTTCACTGCCGACTGATCCAGGCCCTGTGGCAGCCAAAGTGTATCCGGACCAGTTTAGGAATCTTTGAAGACATCTGATATCTTCACCGGAATCTCCGGATTTCAGACTTCTAGTTATTTCACAAAGCGGAATATTCGTTGCAGCTCCTGTTTTTACTGGCAAGAATGCTATCATCCCGAAGAACAAAGCAGAAATTATAAGAACAGTGGCATACGTTCTTATAGAATAAAGTGATTTTAGCTTTAAGTAATTTGTCATAAATTTCTTTGTTATTGCTAATAAACGACCTTTATTACTTCTTATGACGAACCAACTTTCTTTCGGTTACACACTTCATCTCTCCTTCATCTGGCATTTTTCCTATAGACAAAAGGGGATAACTTTATTCACTGGGCATCAAATTAGTTGTATAATTAAAATATTATAAATAGTTCATTAAAATTATGGATATTTCAATTTTGACATTGAAAATATTAGCGATATACCTTGTGGTCAGCGGTTTGTTTCTCCTTTTCAAAGGAAAAACTATTCCACATTTACTTAACGACTTTTTTAATCACCCGGCCACAGTTTACCTAACAGGAATTATCCTGATCTTTTTGTCCGCAATGTATTTGATTCAGTACAATGTTTGGGACGGGACCTGGAGAACCGCAGTCACTATCTTCGCTTGGATAGTTTTTCTAAAAGGTGTGTCTTACATCTTCTTTCCAAAGATATTAAGTGTCATGACCATAAAGAAATCCCGAAATCTTTTCGGTATCTACGGTCTCATCTCCACAGTGGTCGGCCTCTACCTCTTTTTTCTTAAATAATCTCAATTCCTAAAAAAACGACCTTCCCCGCGAAGGTCGCTTTTTTCACTATCAAAAATCCTCAATTTGGTATAATACAAATATGAAAAAGACATATTTAATTTTAATATTATTTTTAGTAGTGATCATTGGCGGAATTTATTTGTTTACTAAAAAAGATAATAATAAAACTATGATAGAAACATCACAAACCACAGAAGTTACACAAAACGCTCTGGTAAAAATAATTCCAATTTCTCATGCCACGGCAGTTATAAACTGGGGGGATAAAAATATCTACACGGACCCGGTCGGCGGGGCAGAAGCTTTTATGGGACAGCCACCAGCCGATATTATTTTGCTGACTGACATTCACAGCGATCATTTGGACGATGAAACTTTGGAAAAAGTTTTGGGCTGGGCAGTGCTCGTTACTCCACAAGCAGTGAGGGATAAATTACCGAAAGCGCTCGCGAACAAAGTGCAAGTTATGAAAAACAGTGAGACGAAAACATTTGACGAGTTCACGGTAACAGCAATCCCGATGTACAATATTCCAGAATCGGCGACAGCTCCTCACACGAAAGGTAGGGGTAACGGTTATGTAGTAGAGAAAGATGGTTTCCGTGTGTATATTGCCGGCGACACCTCCGGCATTCCTGAAATGCGAGTGCTTGAGGACATTGACATCACCTTGATCCCAATGAATTTACCGTACACAATGAGCGTAGAAGAAGCAGCCGACGCCGTGCTCGCTTTCAAACCAAAACAAGTCTGGCCTTACCACTATCGCGGTCCCGACGGTTTAAGCGACGTTGTCCGCTTCAAAACTCTCGTTAACCAATCCGACCCTAATATTGAGGTCATTCTCGCCAAGTGGTACTAATCCGAATGGCTTAATTATTTTCTAATTCGTTCGAATAGTTGAACAGATTGTTTATCTAGATGGGGCAAGGGGATTGATTTGTAATAAACCCTAAATGTTGGTAATATCTGTATATGTTAAACAATAAATTATCATTCAATTTACCCGTATTAATAACTAAGCAAAACAAGCGTTTTGTGGTGTATACTCCTGCTTTAGACATTTCTACATCTGGAAAATCTGAAAAAGAAGCTAAAAAAAGATTCGTAAAAATAGTCAACGTTTTTTTGGAGGAAATTATTGAAGCAAAGACCATAGAAGATGTTCTATCTGAATTAGGGTGGAAAAAAGTTCAAAAAAAATGGGCTCCACCCAAAGTTGTATCATCAAACTTTATAAATTTAAAAATACCTTCCTTAGCTTAACATTTTATGCCGCGCATCCAGTCGGTTCATTGGAAAGAATTTGAAAAGTTTCTTTTCAGGGTTGGATGTGAGTTCAAAAGAGAAAAAGGTGATCATCGTATATATTGGAAAGCGGGAATAAGTAGACCAATTGTTATTCCGCGCGACACACAACTTCCTGCTTTTATTATTCTTAATAATTTAAGAATCCTAAGTATATCAAGAGATGAATATTTAAAAATTATTTCTAAGCTCTAATTTTAACACCTATTATATTATATCAAAATAACCTCATGCCACCATTTATTTTAATTGCATTAGCACTCGGGCTCGCGGTGGGCCCTAAGTTTTTTCCAAAAATACATGTTCCATCTTAGTATTCCCAACTTCCAATCTCTAATCCCTAATTCGTGCGAATGGACGAATAGATGTTTAATCCGGCGAAAGATTTCACAAAATGCTAAATTTGATTTAGTTTAATGGCCTCATATATTTCACCGAAGGTTAAAAATAGATTCAGTCAGACTTCTGGCAGGGGTTTGTCTGCTGTGGAAGAAATTAGTAAAGGTGAAATTGTGGCAGACTATACAAATGGAACAGGAGAGTATATTGATACTGAAAAATCTGACGAACTATTTGAAAAAGGCAACGATCACATGATACAGATAGACGACGATTTGTTTTTTGCAGCTGTAAAAAACAGTGATTCAGAGGATGCGGATTATATAAATCATTCGTGTGATTCAAATTGCGGGATAAAAGATAAATTAAAAATTGTCGCGAGGAAAGATATTGACGTTGGGGAGGAAATAACTATAGATTATGCCATGATGGAATCCTCGGATTATAGTTTCAAATGCAACTGCGGTTTTTTAAAGTGTCGGGGAGTAGTTACAGGTAATGATTGGAAAATTCCTGAATTGCAAAACAGATACAGCGGTTATTTTTCCGGATATCTTCAAGAAAAAATTGATAAATTTCACTAAAAGAAAAAACATGAAAAATTATGCCAAAATGGGGAATAGGGCGGGGAGGCCGGGTATAGGACCCCATCAAGTTTTCGATATAGAAAATTCATAAAAATCACCAAAATTTCAAAAATCAAAAAGTAATCCCTAGTCCAATCCATTGTCTAATTCGCGCGAATTAGACAATGGATTGTTTAAAGAAAAAACTGAAAATAGTTCTGAAAAGATTGGTTGTCAATTGCATAGTGAACCATAGTTCACTTATACTATATGTAGTGAATAAACTCACAACAAAAAAACCTGCCTCGTTGGTGGGCAAGCAAAAAGTCATCTTCCACATGGATGGTGACGCTTTTTTTGTGGCCTGCGAAGTGGCAAAAAATCCGAAGCTCAAAGGTTTGCCGGTTGTGACTGGAGAGGAGAGGGGGATTGTCTCGGCGCTTTCATACGAAGCCAAAGCTCTCGGTATAACTCGGGGCATGCCGATATTTACCATATGGAAAAAATTTCCACAAGTTTTGATTTTGCCCGGAGATTATCTTTCATACGCAAAATATTCACGAAAAATGTTTGATATTGTCCGCCGTTATGCAGACGAAGTGGAGGAATACAGCATTGATGAATGTTTTGCCGAGTTGACCGGACTAGATCGGCCACTTTACATGACTTACCTGGAAATTGCCGAGCGGATTAAAAAAGAAGTGAACGAAGAACTCGGGCTGTCAGTGTCAATTGGTCTCGGGCCTTCAAAAGTTTTAGCCAAAGTGGCTTCCAAGTGGCAGAAGCCGAATGGTTTGACCGAAATTTTAAAAAATACCGCGCTGGAATTTCTTAGGAAAACACCGATTGAAAAAATTTGGGGCATTGGGCCAAGGACCTCGGAATTTTTGCAAAGAAGGGGCATTTCTACCGCCGGTGACTTTGCCAAAAAAAACCAAGAGTGGATTAAAATAAATCTCCCAAAACCGTACGAAGTGATTTGGCTCGAACTCAACTGCATTTCAGTCATGAAAATAGATTCAAAACCCAAAACCGATTATTCCTCTATTCAAAAAACTAAAACATTCCATCCACCGACAAACGACGAAGTTTTTCTTCTATCACAATTATCCAAACACATAGAAGATGCTTGTAGAAAAGCCAGGCATTACGGCCTTACGTCCAAAAAAGTTTTCTTTTTCCTCAAAACTCAAGGATTTAAATATTGCGGTTGTGAGATAAAACTTCTAACACCATCAGACGCTCCGGAAGTTCTGATTTCTCTGGTTGATGAACATTTTAAAAAAATTCATACCAAAGGAATTCTTTACCGCAGTGCAGGAGTGGTTTTACAAGAGCTTAAGCCGGAGTCCGTTTTACAAGCTGACTTGTTTGGAGAAGGAAATAAGACGAAGAGGTTTGAGAAGATTCACAAACAGATTGATTCCTTGGAAAAAAAATTTGGTAAGCGGTTAGTTTATCTCGGCGTGACTCACAAAGCTCTAAAAGGCAAGGTTTCCAGCACGGATACAGATGATTTGGACAGGGACTTGCTATTTTTGTAGTATTTCCGTGTTATAATAAACTTACTATGGAGAACATTAATGTTTCTTCAGAGAAGGGAGGTATTCTACTTCTAACTTTTGTCGGTGAGATTAATGATACGACCGATATAAATGTTTTAAGGTCTGATGTAAATACCGTGTCAACGGCTATAAAAAATCTCCACAAAGAACAATCAAAAAAAATCAAGGTCCTGATAGACATTGTCAGTTTCAAAGCCCAATATGTCAGTGAAGCGGTTGATGTCTTGGTTGAACTGGCCAGAGGAGATAAGGAGCTCGTGGAAAAAACAGCTGTTTTCGGCGGTTCAGACAAGGTCAGAATTATCGGTGAAACCATAGTAGTCCTGTCCAGTAGAACAAATATAAAATTTTTTGAGACTAAACCGGAGGCGCTTTCCTGGCTCAATTCTTAAAAAACGAAATTTTTTAATTAAAATCAAGTGTGAAATTGTACATTCCCATGGCGCACATTCCCTGAATAGCGGAACCGGCTTTTTGCAAAGGGATATCAACTAAAATTTCTCCGGACGGCGGAAGATTTTTGCGATATCCCAAACTTGGTATGACCAGAGCCGACGAGCAATCAAAAGTACCGCTGGTTTTTATTTTTAAAACAGTCGGTATGTCCGCCTTTGCTGCGGTTTTTCTTGGATTGTAGCCGCCCTTGGCGTCGATTTCAATAATCTGCTTGCCGTCAACTATACTGACATTATTGCCGGCATTATCCCCTGAATTTTCTCCAGCAAACAAAATAACTCCAACAATAAGAAGAGAAGCTATGAGAATTGAAATTGGTACAAGGGATGATTTCATCTGGCTATTATACTAAAAATTAAAAATTGGCGGAATTATTCCGATAACAACTAAGGCATTTATAAGATTAAACAAGGCAAACATAATGACTATCAGGCCGGCGCTTTTGAAAAATATCCCAGATTTTGAGCTGTTTTTGATGCTAAATGAGCTGAAACTGATGAGAGCCAGAACTGGTAACGTTCCAAGAGCAAATGAAAACATAGTCAATCCGCCTGCCAGAAAACTGCCGGTAGAAAGTGTGTAAATTTGCATTGATTGGGTGAATCCGCATGGCATAAAAAATGTTACAACACCGACTAAAAGCGGAGTGATGGAATGATTCCATTTTGAAATATCAAGAGTATGTTTTGAAATAAACTTTGGAACGCCCAACTGAAACTTTTTAGCCAAGTGGAAAGTATCCAAAAGGTTAATACCTAAAATAAGCATAACCATGCCAATAATTAAATTCAAAACAAATGTTGCGCTGATATTTAAAGTAAAGACTGCTCCCAAGGTGCCAATAACACCGCCCAAAACAAAAAAAGATATTAATCGTCCAAGATGAAAAAGTAATTGCGGCTTAATCTTATCCCCGACTTTCACAAAAGTTGCCGACATGGAAAGCAGTAAGCCTCCGACCACCGCCATGCAAGTGGAAAGGGAAGCCACAATGCCGATTAAAAATGCCGTGCCAAATCCGACATTTTCACCGCTGACGAGATTAACAATTCCAAGTTTTTGTAAAAGAACAAACAAGGCGGCCAAAGCCAGGGCAATGGGTATGGCTATTTTGAAATCCGACCAATTTTTTGAATCTATCTGTTTTTCAAGCGAAAGGGTATAGCCATTGTCTTCGATCGGTACAGATAAAAGTTTTGCAATTTCTCCTTCTGTTTTATGACCAAAATTTCCTGTGATTTCAACCGAACGACTGTTAAGTTTAGCTTTGACACTAATCACTCCCGGGTAATTACTCAACTCACTTTCAATCAGAAGTACACAAGCATTGCAGTGCATGCCATGAACATGAAACGTGTAAGTTTTTTTATTCAAATCAATCATTTTTATTATACATAACACGACTGACAGTTGTCAGTTGGCCGTGATAGTATATCACTAAATTTATTTTGAACAATAACTATTTCCATTACTAACCAGAAATATCCCAAACATAACTTCTAACCAGCACATCAACATTAAGAATTCTCAATTCAATGTATTTTGGGGTCGGAATAATCGGTTTAAATGTTAGCATCACTTCTCTATGATGCCCGCCGGGCGGATCGCCCTGCCAGTATAAAAGGTCATACTGATTGCCCTTATCATCTAGCAATTTGGAAATAGCGGCCATATCCTGATCTAATTCCACAGAATGAGTGTTCAAAACCACCTCAAATTTCCACTCTCTGTCTTTGGGCGAAAGTTTAATCGGAGTAATCTCAATTACCACCGCACCTTCGGCATTTAGTTTTGATTCCCATTTTTTAACTGGAACTTTTTGCTCCAAGACAGGATGTTTAATATCGTTTGAAATAAACAATAATAAAGCTCCAATGACCGCAATAACTGCTAACAACAATGCTCTTTTTGTGTTCATGAATTTTTTTTAAATCTAATAATTTGTCTGGATATGTATAAAATGCCGCCAAAATTAAATAACAGTCCGACCCAGAAAATTCTAGTCTGATATTGGGTAACAAATGCCACCAGCCCCGTTGCTCCAAGAATGGGTACCAAATTTGCCAAATAGTGGGCACAACAGGAAATCATGGCCGTGGTGGATGTTGTGCCGGATACTCCGACTATTTTGCCCATGCTTTTTCCATGATGCACTAGACTTTTAATATACTGGTAGAGTCCAATCTGAATTCCAAATCCCAAGGTTAAACTGACGACAAAATACCAGTAGGTTACAAACTGGTTTTGAGTATATTGCCAGCCGGAAACAAACGACAGCGTGCCGAGATAAATTCCAAACAAGATGGCGCTTGCAACCAGCCCGTACAAGACTGACTTTGTGATATTGTTCATCTTAGTTAGTGACAACATCCGCCGTGCTTGTGCTTATCTTTGTCCGTTGTTTCAGATTGTTTTACTGAACTGCCTGCCGGATTTTCTGTCATTGCCCTATTCTTTCTTTTAAACAACATCCAGGCATGCGGAACGATACAAACGCCGACGATTAAAAGCCAGAAATATCTGGAACCCGCTAAATTACTTCCACTAATAAACAGAAAAGCCAAAAGAAGAAGGCATGGAATCATCATCCAGACCATACTTTTATGCCCTTTGGTTTGGTCATTATGATTATGCATATTTTTAGATATTAATTATTAACTATTAAACTCCGCAACCACCCTGCTTCTCCTGGCCAACGTCTTTTTGAACCGCAGGTTGTTCATTTAGAACTCCGCATCCTCCACCGCTTTTTTGGACAGGCCGTGCCACTTGTGAAGTCACTCTGGCAAATCCAGAACTGCTTGAATAATTAGCGCCTAAAATTTCTTGAGGAGAGGCATCGGTCCAAGCTATACCGTTAATTTTCATATATTCCAATATGGTCATATATGTGGATGGGAACCAATATGAATTGAGAGTTAAAGCGGCGCCGTACATGTCTTTTTCACTGACTTCTTGGGAGGCCATAAGCTCCAGAAAGCCAAGCATGGCCATGCCGTGATTGCAATCCGGAAAATGAGTAGAATTGGAACAACATGGCCTGTATATTCCGCGGGACACTTTGTCAACTAAGGCCTGCTGTTCCGCTGTTAAGACAATCAATGAATGACGGCTATAGTGATTCATCGGATTTCCGACTGCCATAGTCCACCCCCCGGTTGAAGCGAAGTTTCCCGCTCCGCCGTAAGCTTTGTTGGCCATCTCGCCTGAATCCAAAATGGCATTTTTGTTTGCCAAACCAAGAGCCCAAAATAAATTTAGGATATACCCGGCGTTTTCTTTTGTGATTTTCAGTTTCCCGTCACTTTTTTCCGTAAGAAGCTTGTTATATTCATCCGTAAACCGACCTCTTTTTTCGTATAAAGCTTTGAACTTTTCCGCGTCAATTACTCCTGAATTTACAAGTTGTATTCCGAGATTACCCCACGATACAGGCAGGACCACTCCGTTTGAGGGAGTTACCGTTTCTTCAATAGCTGAAATCTGGGCTTGGGTTTGTTGTACTGTATTTTTCTCTGCACTTATACTTTTTAATGCCTCTCTCCTGGAAGTGTAAATCCAAGCACTGGAGAGAATAATGGCTGCCATAACAATTGCTATTGATATTGAGTACGGACTGTCTTTTTTTTGATTTTCTTGTTCCATATTATTATTCATTACAACAATCTAATAATTTGTTAATAACCTCTTCTTTGGTTTTTGGTTTTTCTTCCTGCAATTTTGGAACTGATTTTTTAATGTCGGAAATATTTATGAGTTTTAATCGGAGTCCCCAAAACAAAGCGTAAATCCGGTAAGCCTCTTTCCATGTTTTTTCGGCCTCGTCATTTTTCCCGGTTGATTTTAATTTTGTCCCGACCTCAATTAAGCGCATTGTGGCGGCAAGCAAGTGTTTGGATATGCACCAAGTCTCGCCCTCATGTTGGTCTATCATTTTTGCCAATAATTTTTTCCTGATCTCCCTGACCTCGGCCAGTAAGTCAAAGTACTCATTTTTCCCGGTTTTTTCTGCAGTAAAATAAAAATGTTCCTCCAGACTGACCAGATTCATTATGGCGATACTCAAGTCTTCCTCCATAGATAGATCAAATGAGCCGCTTTCCTTTATTTTTTTAACTTTTTCCAGCAATTTTTCCATGCTTATAATATTTTTCATATTGTCAGATTAATTTGATAATTTTTAACCATAACTTTACTTAAACTCCGCTATTTTATTGAATATTTCATTGTTGGCCATTGCCATATTCGGGTCATCTTTGACGTATCTGACTATTCCGTCCTTATCCACCACTATATAGGTATGTCCGGGCAATGAACCTCTATGCATTGAGGACGGCAGAGTCAAAAGCCCAAGTTGTCTTGAAGCTGAAGCCCCAGTGTCAAATAGGGTTTGAGCTTTGGCCAACTCCGGCATTTTATCTATGGCCCTTTGCCAATCCTTGGCCGAATCCACCAAAACGGAATAAGCCTGAATTTTTCCATTATTGAATCGGGGATCGCTGCCAAATCCGGCCACTTGGTTCCAACAGGCCGGGTAACACATCAGTCCCTCGTTAAAGAAGAAAACGACAGCTTTACCCTTGAGATCGGCCGTAGTTGTAGTATTACCGTCTTTATCAACAAGTATGATATCCGGCAGGGGTTTATCAACAAGTGAATTTAACAGCGCATTACTTATAGAGACGGTTGCCGTCCCGCCATGATGATCCAGTGTCCCACTACTTACCGCAGTTTTACCAGGCGGATTCTTAAAAAGAAAAAATCCCAACAAAAATGCGCCAGCAATTAAGACTGCAAAAATTGTGTATTCTTTAGTTCTCATTGTTTTTAAGTTGTTTAATGAATAAATAAGCAAACCAACCGATTAAACCGACGAACAAAACCGCCCAGATATATTCCGGAATGAGAGTGATAAAACCATTTATGTAACCCAATATCTTGGCCGAATAGATGTTCATGTCCAGCTGATAATTTGAATGGCTGAAAAGCTGGTTGTTGAAGGCCAAATAAGTAATGTAACTTCCCATACCGAAAAATATAAGACTTGAGATCAAGTCGGAAATCGTTATCTTCCAACTGATATTGCCCAGACTGAAAGTCATCATTCTTCTGGCTTTTATAATTTTTTCCGTCCAATTATATTTGTCCAAGAATAGGGCAATAACAAACAAAGGCAGAGTCATTCCAACGACATAAGTCAGTGTGAATATAAGGCCCCAAACAATCGTGCCGCTGGCTATGGAAAGCGTCAAAACTCCGGCTAGGACCGGGGCGCAACAGGTTGTGGCAATGGCCGAAAAAACTCCCAGAAGATAAACCGATGAGACATATTTTTTAAAACTGTCTCGAATTACAGTCGGAGCCATAAACTTTTTTCCAAAGAATATTGTTAAACCCAAAACCATCAAAAATATTCCGCCTATGGAAAAAATAATGTTATGGTACTGACTGAATAATTGGGCCAGGAAAGAGGCCCCAAGCCCTATTGGCAGGAAAACCGTTAGCATTCCGAGGAAAAATACAAAAGTCATAAAGAAAATTTTATATTTTTCTTTGAATATATTGGCCAAATAGGACGGCAGGAGAACGCCGATACAGCATGGCGCAAACAGAGCCGCTATTCCAGCCACAAATGCTGCTACAAGAGATGTACCGATAAGTGGATCCATAATATTTAATTAGTTAGTAATGTTTTTGTTGGTAATTAATATTCAAGCCAAAAGCAAAAAAGCCCAAAAAGGACTTTTTAATCAGGCTTAATAAACTCTTTACTCCAGAGTTATTAAGCCTTTATATGGCAGAAGGAGAATTCTCAAAAAGAGAAAGCCAATCAATTATTTTATTTTTACCAGATAACGGTGGTGGGCGATTATTTCGATGATTTACGTAGGATAGAGCAAGAGGATATTTATTTTTTGGGAAAATAGCAAAAAACAAAACAACCAAGATAAGCAGTGAAATCAGTCCAGCGGTTATGTTAGAAACAGTTTGTATATTCAAAAATGATTGATAAGCGGAAATATGATGAATGGCTGAAAGTATAGTGTTCTGGTTGCAAATTGACTGGCTATTAGAGAAAAAAGGACAATCACCGGCCATCCGCCCATCAGATTGATGGATCATATAAGTGAAACTAAAAAACACCACCATTATAAATGAGGCCAGAACTATTGAGGTAATAATTTTCTTTGGCAGATAAGTCATCTTAATCTATAATATCACTTTTTATTTATTTATCAAACTTCTGATTTTTAACCCTCTCTTTCTAATTGACGGCGGTATATGGCGCAAATGCCCGCCGAAACAGAGATAAGTTCAAGAACAATTGCGTCGTAGAAACAGTGTTGTTGAGAAAAACCGAATATAGTTCCATTTTCCCCGGCAAGCCATGCTCCAATGAGGGCAAGGACTCCCCATATACCAGCGACTATAGAAACCCCGTGTATAAATGATGATTTTTTCATATGATTTTTTATATTATTTTAATAATTTTAACTTATAATTTTTTGGCTTTAATACGAAGCGAATTTCCGACGACCGATACGCTTGAGGCCGCCATAGCAAAGCCGGCAAAAACAGGGGAGAGAAGCCAGCCGAAGATTGGATAAAACAAACCAGTGGCAAGCGGAATGCCCACTATATTGTAAATAAAAGCCCAGAAAAGATTCTGCTTGATTCCTCGCATGGTTATTTTTGACAGTCTAATAGCCTTGACCAGCTTTGAGATATCGCCATGGAGAAGGGTAATGCCGGCGGATTCAATAGCCACGTCTGTGCCAGTGCCCATGGCAATACCTATATCGGCTTGGGCCAGGGCTGGAGCGTCATTAACCCCATCTCCAGCCATGGCCACAATCTTGCCTTGGGATTGGAGTTCTTTTATTTTGTTTAACTTGTCTTCGGGCAAAACCTCTGCCACTACTTCATCTATGCCGACTTGTTTGGCAATAAATTGGGCTGTGTTTTTGTCGTCTCCTGTGAGCATCACTACTTTTATTCCAAGTTTATGAAGGCTTGCAACCGCCTCACTAGCTTCAACTTTCAAAGCATCGGCGATCAAAACAATAGCCAAGATCTTCTCCTTTGTTGCAAGTATGACTGGGGTTTTTCCTTGGGTTGTTTCTTTCTCAAGCCTTTTAGCGTCAAAAGACAGATTCAAATCATTTACCAGTTTTGTATTCCCGACATAGTACATCGTACCGGAAATAGTGCCTTTCACCCCCTTGCCTTTTATGGATTGAAAATTATCCAGAGCGGCTAAATTTATATTTTTCTCCTTGGCGAAAGTGACAATAGCATGGGCAATTGGATGTTCGGATTTATTTTCAAGTGAGGCCAATATTCCAACGATCTCGTCATCTGAAAGATTTGATAGGTTTTGAATATGAACAAGAGTCGGCTTGCCTATAGTAATTGTTCCAGTTTTGTCCACTATTACCGTATGAACTTTGTGGAGTTTCTCAAGAGTGGCCGCATCCTTGATTAAAATTCCTTCTCTGGCACCTTTTCCAACTCCAACTATGATAGCGGTGGGGGTTGCCAAGCCAAGAGCGCAAGGGCAAGCGATAACTAACACTCCGACAAAAGAAACTAAGCCGAAGGAAAGGGCTTGTGAAAATCCAAAGAAATTACTGCCGAAGAAAAGCCACAGACCCAAAGTTAAAAAGGCAATGACCAGCACAATGGGCACAAAAACGCCTGAAATTTTATCGGCCAGAGCTTGAATGGGCGCCTTGCTACCTTGAGCCTCCTCAACCATTTTTATTATATGGGCAAGTAAAGTTTCCGAACCGACTTTGGTTGCCTTAAAAATAAAGGAACCGCTTGTGTTTATTGTTCCGGCCACCACATTTTCACCTATCTTTTTTTGAACAGGCATCGGTTCGCCGGAAACCATTGATTCGTCAACAAACGAAGAGCCCTCGGTGATTATGCCGTCAACCGGGATCTTTGCTCCCGGTTTGATAACAACAAAATCGCCATGCTTGACATCGCTTATTGAAACTTCCACCTCTTTCCCGTGACGCACCACAAGGGCCGTTTTTGCTTGGAGGTTCAGCAGTTTTTCAATAGCATCGCCAGTTTTTATTTTTGAGCGGGCTTCAAGATATTTCCCCAGAGCGATAAAAGTAATGACAATTATTGTAACGTCATAATAAGTCGCTTCAACATCTATATATTGTTTCAGCATTCCCTCAAAGGCGGTTACGATGAAACTGTAAAGAAAAGCCACTAGAGTTCCTATGCCGATTAAAGTGTCCATATTAGCCTTGCCGTAACGAAGGAATCTGTAAAAACCTAGAAGATAAGGTTTGCCCACCACAAACAATACGTAGGTGGCCATTATCGGAAGAAGGTGATGAAAAAATTCCTCGGCCAAAAGACTCATTTGAAGGACTAGACTATACTTGCCCAATATTTGCCAACCCAAAATTAGAGCGCTAATCAAAGCAAGAGGAATGGCCCACATCACTTTTGTCCGCATATCCGCCACTTCGGCAAGCTTCTCTTCTTTTGACTGATTCAATCCGAGGTGTTTAGCGTGCTCGCTTTCTGACATGCCCATTTCGCTGGCCCCTTGGGAAATTGAATGGGCTGATTTCGGCAGATGGAATGAATACCCCAACGGCTCTATTTTTTTGGAAAGTTCCTGGGGGTTTGTTTTTGTCTCATCAAATTGGAGTTTAGCCGTCTCGGTGCCGTAATTTACTTCAGCAGACTCTACACCCTGACATTTTTTCAAAGTTTTTTCAATAATACTGGCGCAGGAAGCGCAATGCATGCCTTTCACTTGGTAAATTTTTGCATTACTCATTTTATTTTCTCTTAAGTTTGTAAACTTTGACAATCTCGCCGACAGCCGTTTTTTCTTTACCTTTCTTTATCTGATTAACCACGCAGGTTTTCAGATGATCTTCCATAATATTGTCTTCAATTGAAGACAGGGCTTGCTTTACGGCAGATGTTTGGGTGATAACATCAATGCAATAGACATTTTTTTCTATCATGTCCTGCAGACCTCGGATTTGACCCTCGGTAATTTTCAATCGGCGGATGATCTTTCTTTTTGCATTCATGGTCTTTATAGTATATACCCCCCAGGGGTATTAAGTCAAGCAAGGACTTTTCCACTGTCGTTTTTCTGTTATAATATTTCTATGCCGATATTCATTGAACTTTCGCTTATTTTAGTTTTGGCCTCACTTCTTGCCTTGTTCATGCGAATCCTAAGGCAACCTCTTATTGTTGGATACATTGCAACCGGCATTCTGGTTGGGCCGTATTTTCTAAATCTCCTGCATTCCCAAGAGTCACTTGAGCTTTTTTCCAAAATCGGGATATCAATCCTTCTTTTCATTGTTGGTTTAACCTTAAATCCGGATATTGTTCGGGAAGTTGGAAAAATCTCGTTTGTTACCGGAATCGGCCAAGTTATTTTTACTTCATTTATTGGATATTTCATTATTTACTCATTAGGTCTTGATATTTCTGGTTCGCTTTATACAGCTATAGCGCTTACATTCAGCAGTACTATCATAATTTTGAAACTTCTTATCGACAGGGGAGATGCGGGCAAACTTTACGGTAAAATTTCAATTGGTTTTCTTCTGGTACAGGATTTAGTGGCAACAATTATTCTTCTTCTGGTAACTGCCATTGGTTCGGTTACAACATTGGCAGTAACAGTTGGAGCAGTGACTTCAGAACTACTTTACCTTTTTGTTTATGGAGGATTAGTATCATTTTTACTTTATTTTATTAGTAAATATATCTTACCAAAAGTCGTTTCTTTTGTTGGCGCAAACCAAGAAGTTCTTTTCATTTTCTCAATTGCCTGGGGGCTGGGACTTTCCTCGTTGTTTTATGTTATTGGATTTTCAATTGAAATAGGGGCGCTCATCGCCGGAGTGATGCTGGCTGTTTCTCCTTTTGCCTATGAGATAAGCGCTCGGATGAAGCCACTTCGAGACTTTTTTATTTTAATTTTCTTCATTCTCCTCGGAGCCCAAATGGTTTTGAGTCAATTTAATACAATACTTTTGCCGGCAATCATTCTTTCTCTTTTTGTTCTCATCGGTAATCCGTTCATTGTATTTATATTGATGAATCTACTGGGCTATCGAAACAAAACTTCATTTATGGCCGGTCTGACTGTTGCCCAAATAAGTGAATTTTCCCTCATACTTGTTGCTTTAGGGTTTTCATTAGGGCACATAACCCAGTCTGTAGTATCACTCGTGACTTTGGTTGGAATAATTACAATTGCTTGTTCTACATATTTAATTATGTATGCCGATCCGATTTATTTCAAAGTCAAAGGAATTTTAAAACTTCTTTCAATTCGCAAACACCATCATCGAGAACCGACGGTAGGGGAAGACAATCCCGACATCATTATTTTCGGTTATGACAGGGTCGGACATGAATTTGTTTCTGTTGCCGAGAAAGTTAGCACAAACTATATTGTTGTTGATTATAATCCGCAGTCAGTAAAATTACTTCAAGCGGAGAATATACCGTTCAGATACGGTGATGCTGAAGACATTGAATTTTTACAAGAAATTGGATTTTCAAATGCAAAACTGATAGTTTCCACTATTCCAGAACACAAAATAAATCTTCTTTTGGTGAAAATTTATCGCAAAAGCAATCCAAAAGGAACAATAGTAGTGTTGGCTCACAAAGTTTCTGACGCCGAGGAACTTTATGCCGTTGGGGCCTCGTATGTAGTTATGCCACACCATTTAGGGGCTCACCACGCCGCTCTTATGATTGCCCGACACGGTTTTGATTCAAACGGTTTTGCTGAGGAGAGAAATATCCATCTGGCTAAATTATCCAAAAAGTTGCACGGCAGTCGCTAATCTTGTCTGTTTTTTGTGATATAATTACGGGATGAAAACTAGAGATATTATCGTTCTGTTCTTGATTGCTTTTGTTTTATTTATCTCTTATGGCGCTTCCAAAGATGCCAATACTCAAAACCTGGTTTTTTGTCCGGCTGACGCAAAAATTTGTCCGGATGGCTCTAGTGTCGGCAGAACGGGACCAGACTGCCAGTTTACAGAGTGTCCTAATTAAAATATATGAAACCTCACAATCGGGACGGTTTTCTAATGCAGGATATAAGCATTATTGTCATTAGTGTTTTAATTGCCTTCGTTTTGGTTGAAACTGATACGATATCAAGGATTCTGGATACAACGGTGGAGTTAAAACTGCTTGGCAGTTTTATTGCCGGGATATTTTTCACTTCCATTTTTACCACTGTCCCGGCTATCGTCACCTTAGGAGAGCTGGCCAAAATCAATACAGTGGTACCAACCGCCCTTTTCGGCGCTCTTGGCGCGGTTTTAGGAGACCTCATTATTTTTAAATTTATCCGAGACAGGTTATCCGAACATTTGGTAGAACTTTTAAAGCATGATTCATCTTGGAAAAGGATTAAAACTTTGTTTCGTTTGCGTTACTTTAAGTGGCTTACCTTTTTTCTCGGCGGCATCATTTTAGCTTCCCCCTTTCCCGACGAGCTTGCCATCAGTCTGTTCGGCGTTTCAAAAATAAAAGTGCCATTGTTCATTGCCGTGTCGTTTATTTTTAACTTTATCGGCATTTTTATAATCGGAACTTTGGCTAGGTCATTTTGATAGAATTTTATTTAATGCTATAATATGCATCATGAAAGAAAGCACTCCGAACCCTATTCCAGAGGACATAAATTTCCACGAGGTGGCAAGAGAAAGAGCAGGTCTAAGAAAAATTAAGAAAGAAACACCAGAAGCTTTTCAAGATCAGATTGAGATTGCTTTGGAAGAAGCTCACGAAAAAGCCAAACTATTTAAAGCTGAAAGAGGGAAAGATAAAACCAAAGCTAAGGAACGTCTAAAAGCTGATAAAGAAAAAGCAGAGAGTTCTTTATGGTTGGATCGTACGAAAATAGACAAAGAAATTCCAGAGTTCCCAGAAATCGATGCTCTTTCAACGAAACTGGAAGACACTGTCAATTTTAAGATGACTCTTCTTCATAGAAAAAAGAACGACCCTTACGCGAAAACTCTGGATTCAATTCTTACAACAGTTGGGAAAGAAAAAAGTTCCCTAGAAGAAGCGTTTGAAGAGAAAAAAAGAGAGAATCCTCTTGCTGTCCGCGCCCACAAACTCGTGTCTTATAAAGAGGATTTACATAAGGAAGGTCATATCGCTAAAACTCCGTCAGTTGAGAAACAACTGGAGGAAATAGCTGTACGGTTACTTACAGGCAAACCTATATTTCTCCATGGTCCTACTGGGACGGGCAAGACTTCTCTGGCATTGTATGCGGCAAAGTATTTTACTGGAAGGTCAGCCGAAACAGTCTCTTGCAATCCACAGACTAAAGTTGGGAATATATTGAGCAGAAGGAGTATTGTTTTGGAAAAGGGGCAACCTATTACTGTAGATATATACGGTCCACTAGCAAGAGCAATGAGTCAAGGTAAAGTTATCATCTTTGATGAGTTTAACTCTTTAGAGTCCGATCAGATGGATTTTTTAAAACTTGCCATGCTTAAAAAAATTGGTGATGAATTTGATATAGAGGGCAATGGCAGAGTTACTCTTAAACCGGGTTTTCAAATAATTTTCACCGCCAACCTTCGAAGTCCAAAACATCCTGAGAAAAAACCCATACCTCAACAAATGGCCAGACAATTTGAGCAAAACAATTTAAAGATAAATTACACATCCAAAGAAGAGTCCTATGATATTATACTGTCACGTTTAATGAATCAAGACGGTTCAGTTGATATGTCCATCCACGACTTGGATGTTACTCTACCAAAACTATGTGAAGCTATGGCTGAAATACAGATGGGATACACCGATGAATTATCCCAGGATACAGCAATACAGACTGGCACATTGGATGCTTCTGGTAAGAAGCAAAGTCTTGAGGCATTAGTAATGACGCAGGGATCAATAGAAGATATCTTGGAAAGATGGCTAGTAGAAAAGAGTCGAGTAAAGGGTAAATTGTCCTTTACAGAATTCATAGATAAAAGGTTACAAACTACACTTACTTTCGATTATTATCCATTGAAAGATCGTGTTTTGGCCGCCAAAATTCTAGCTTCCAAAGGTTTTCTTCGTACTCTGTCAGAAAAAGAGCTCGGATTGCCAGCTAAAACTCTGGATTTTGACAAAGCTGGAAGAACAGACGCAAAAGGGCTGGAGGAACTGCGAGCTAAATCAGGCAAAGAGGTCCGCAATACTCTTACTGAAATATCCAAACTTGATCCGTTTGAAACCAGAGGTAAAAAAATAAAAGATGTGGCTAGCGGTTTGCTCGGAGAAGATGCTAATGATAAAGAAAAGGAGGTTCCTGAATCACCTGAATCCATAGACACTCCCTTAACCCAATTCCTTCTTGACACATACAAAGGTTGGGGCGTAAAACAGGACAAGCTCGATACTATAAAGTGGAAGGACATTATCTCCCATCCGGCAAGTACGGATTATTCAGCAAAAATGAATGAAACAGACCCAACAAAATACGGCGAGTTTTTAGTCAATCCTGATACGATAAATATTAACTGGGACAGTATCGCGAAAAATCAGATAAAAGTAATAGAGCTTCCAGCTAGCATGAATGGCAAGAAATTATCAGAAGTGGCAGAATACATAAAATCAGAATACGGAGATGAATACAAAATCCCTGGTTTAGAATACTACAAGTACATATGTGAAAATCCCCATAAGGCTCCAGATTCTTTAAAAGATGGAAACTACCACTTCTTTTTCGGGTCTCTCTTCCGCGGCTCTGGTGGCGGCTGGGGCGTCCTGTATGCCCGCGGCGCTTCCTCCGGTTTCGGCCGGCGCGGCCCTTGGTTGGGGAGCGACTGGGACGGCCGCGACCGTGTTGTTCTCCTCGAGAATTGATTGTTTTTTGAATTTTGATATCTTGCTTTGGTTTTAAATCTTGAATTTTTGTGAGTCTTTTGGTATTCGCAAAAAATTTATGATGTTGTATGATAGAATGACTATCGTGAATATCAGGGTGTCGGTGGGATTTTATAATCCTACTCTTACTCCACGATATGAGACTAGCGGTATCCGGAATATACACTGGAGATATTTTAAAATATCTGTTTTGTATAGTGTGAACCGTTTGGGTCAAAAAAAAGACAATAAGTCTGTGTGAAAAATTAAGGCATTGTTATGCCAAATAATATTCAACTCTGTAATTAGTTAGGCTTCTTTAGAGTGGTGGTTTGGACAGTTTTTCACACTCAAATTAGGAGGTGGAGGTTTGTGACTCTTCCGCAACTCTGATGGCAACTGGAACGTCCTGTATGCCAACGGCAATTCCTCCGGTTTCAACCGGAACGGCAATTGGTTGGGTAGCGACTGGAACGGCAACTACCGTGTTGTTCTCCTCGACACTTTTACTCTTTTTCCATCCCCCACCTCTAGAGGTGAAGGATGGTTTTCTATTTACCCCCACAATAACTTTGACATCATTGCACTATCTCAAAGTTATTGTGGGGGTTTATTTTGCATTTTCCAACTGTAAAGTAGTTTACCAACTTCTTCCATTCTTGGAGCTAAAGAGAAAAAATGTTTTTCCTCAATGCCTTTTAGCTCAAGCATTACATATAACATAAATTTCAAACAATCATTTTTTGTGATAGCTTTTTGCAACGTTTCTCTTCGCAGTTCTTTTGATGAAAATTGGGCAAGAGAGACTAATTCTATGATATCACTAAAAAGGATGTCTATTTTTACACCCAGAGAGTATCGCCGTATCTTGGGGATATGACGGATGAGTGTATTCCACTCGGCATATACTGACAAGAGTTTTGCCATAATACCTGATAATTGCGGGGGGGGGGGCACTTAAAGTCATAATTTGTGTTGTAATATGTTAAGATAAGATTATATCATGAATATTCCAAGTTTTGAAGAAATATTTTCCCTCAAGAGTCTTTTTAAGAGTTTTAAAGAATTTGAAAGAGGAAAAAAATTTAAGCCGGATGTAGCTGAATTCAAAAGTCGTTTGGTGGAGAATCTTATGTCTCTTAATTCTGACATTATGTTTGGGAATTACAAACACGGCGGTTATTTTCACTTCAAAGTGTCTGACCCCAAGCCCCGAGATATTCACAAGGCTTCCGTCCGAGATAGAGTGGTGCATCACGCCATTTATAGGGCATTGTATCCGTATTTTGATTCCAAATTTATTTTTGATTCGTATTCCTGTAGGGAGGGAAAGGGAACACATAGAGCTTTGAAACAGTTCGAATTTTTTGGAGGGAAAGAGAGTAGAAATTTTAGCAGAACAGTCTGGGTTTTAAAATGTGATATACGAAAATGTTTTGCCTCTGTCGACCACAATATCTTAAAAAATATTCTAGGTGAACACATAAAATGCAATCACACCTTCTCTGTTGTTTGCAATATCATCGATAGCTTTTCCTCCCACATATACGCTATAGCTGATATGGGAAAAGTGGGAATTCCTTTAGGTAATTTAACATCACAACTTTTTATAAACATCTATCTCCACAAGTTTGATTTTTGGATTAAGCGTGAAGTTAAAATTTCAAAATATATTCGTTACGCCGATGATTTTACTGTTTTTTCTCAAAGCAAGGCAAAACTGGAGTTTTTATTGGAACAAGTAAAGGAATTTTTGGAAAAGGAATTGAGATTTGAAATACATCCGGACAAAGTCTTTATAAAAACCCTGGCAAGAGGAGTGGATTTTCTCGGCTGGGTGCATTTTCCAAAGTACCGAGTATTACGAAATAAAACTAAAGTTAGAATGCGGAGAAATATCAAAAATAACCCCAAAACCGGCGTTATTACTTCTTATCTCGGTCTTTTGCAATATGGCAATGCTTATAATTTATCTATAAAGGTCAAAAGGGCCCTTCTTAGTATTTCCTGTGATTTATGATATAATATAAGCATGAAACTTCCTTTAATATTCAAACCCCTACTGTGGTCTTACGATTTTGAAAAATGTGACCCTGTAAAAATGGAAAAAACTATTATCATTCAAGCTATTGGTTACGGTTCTATTGAACATTGGAAATGGATCAGGTCATTTTATGGAGACAGTGAAATTAAAGGTATATTATCTATTGTGCCAGTGACAGAAATCCGTCCTAAAACACGCCTTCTAGTGGAGACGATTTTTGGATTTAATAATTGGAACTATGCACATAGAAGCACTAAACAATAATACCAAAATTGTATGGGAGAAATGCGCCTTTTTAGAGGGTTTTTATCTTGCTGGCGGAACAGCTTTAGCTCTACAGATTGGACATAGAACATCAGTTGACCTGGATTTTTTTTCTTCCAATCCTATAAAAAAAACACTTTTATCAGAAGTTGAAAAAGTTTTTGGCACAGTTACTCCGATTATAAAAACAAAAGATGAACTAACGATTATATTGGATGGTGTTAAAGTAACCTTTCTCCACTACCCGTTTTCTTTAGTAAGCCCTAAAATATTTAACAAAATTATCCCTCTTGCCTCTGTGCGTGATATAGCTTCAATGAAAGCTTACGCACTCGGCAGAAGACAATCATTAAAAGATTATATTGATTTATATGAAATTTTTTCCAGAAAACTATTTGATCTTGAAGGGACTATTACAGATGCAAAAAATAAGTATAAAGGGTTATTTACGGACAGACTTTTTTTAGAACAATTACTTTATATAGATGATTTGGAAGATGAACCAATACAATGGATAAGAGATGTTGTTTCAAAAGAATACATGAGAGATTTTTTTGCTACTATTATAAAACAAATAATAATTTAGAATATGGGAATTGAAAATATTACAGAGCAAAAAGGCGATGCCTCTCCTGATAAATTGGAGATAGTTGGTAACAAACACCAAGAAGCTGTTGAGTTTGTAGAGAGGAATCGAGATATTTTTGAACAAGTGGCGCGAGGAAGAATACAGTTTGCCCCTGCCCCTCCAGGTCTTGATACTTTTGCTTTTGATTTGGAAACTAACACGATATATGTTAATTCAAAGTTTTATCAATCTCTTGGATTGGCTGAAACACAGACGACATTTGCAACGCTTCACGAAATAATACATTTTCTTCAAAAGAAACAAATACTTGCTGAAAGTGGTGGAGAGAAAGTTTTTGAGAAATATATAAATCGAATAGAAAAATCTGGGGCCTATAACCTTATGGATAATCATATGGCGGATGTTCAGGTCAACTCTACTGTTGTGGAGAAAACAAACTCAAGTTGGGCGCAGACTGAAGATGATTTATATAAGAATAATTTTTTTAAAAATACAAACCTTACAGCCGAACCGCGACATGTTCAGTTTTCATACGCGCTTCACGAGCTTCGCGGATTTGACGATATATACACTGTTGCTCCAGAGGTCAGAGAAAAACTGGAAGAACTAAAAGCTGTTAAAGCTAAAGATGGCACTCGACTTGTTGATATCATAGCAGATCCGGAAACCCCAATGTCTTTGCGTATTCGGCTGCAAGATAGATTTCTCTGGCCTATGGTTAAAGATTTGCTTGACAAGGACATGGAAGATGAAAAGAAAAAACCAAAAGATGGTGAGGGTCAATCTGGAAAAAGTGGAGAGAAACCGCAAGAAGGTAAAAATAAACCAAAAAAAGTAAAAAATGATAAAAAAAACGACAAGCCTGAAAGTGCTAACGGAAAGAGAGAAAAACCAGAAGAAGGAGAGAGGAATCCTGATCCAAACGAGGTTTTCAAAGAAGCTTATGATCGCGCGCGGGAAAGAGTACCGAATGCCGTGCCGATAGAAGAAATCAAGAAAGCTTTCAAAGAATGGAAGAAAAATGTTAAAGAAGACCCGCTTCAAAAAGCCGATACGGAATATGCGGAAAAAATCGGAGTTAAAAAAGAGGATTTGCAAAGATATAGGAAAATAGTAGATGAGCTTGGGAAGATAACTAACCCAGAAACAAACGAAACTATTGTGGAGGAGTTACGAGTACTTATTGAGCGTATTATTGCCAAACGTTTAAAACCGAAACATGCGCCACGTTATCCAGTAGAGGAGGGTGAAGACCTAGCTGATCCGGCTCAACTTGTGGCGGATAGTAAAGCTGGGAATTTTGAGCCAAAAGTTTGGGAGACACTTGAAGTTAAGGAACGACCTGGTAATAGGTTTGGTGAAGTGGAAATTACTTTAATCTGTGACAGGTCTAGTTCTATGACGAATCCTCAAAGTAAACTGGTTGAACAAAGAAAAGCGACCGTGTTTTTAATGGAAGCATTGAAAGAATTTGCTGACCGCACAGAGGAGGAGACAATTAATTTGAGCAAGCCTTTAGAAGTCAGGTCGGAGATTTATGCTTTCCAACAAAGTGATGAAGATGGAACTCCTTTAAAACCAATGTCGAAAGAACTTGGTGAAAAAGAAAGAATTGATGTTATGACCAAAATATCTTCTGCTCCAGGCGAAACAACTGATTTTGTTCCTCTTGAACAAATAATGGCTGGTTTGGATGATGAAGCTAAAAGGAAAATCAAAGAAGGGGAGTTGAAAAAAATAGTTGTAGTTTTTACTGATGGAGATAGTAATGATAAAGCTCGTGTGCAAAGAGTTTTGAAAGAGCTACGCGATTTCGGAATAGTGGCTGCTGGGGTGGGAATTACAAAGGACGGCAAATCTGCCATAACCACATATGCTCCGACAGCGTACTTGGCAGAGCAAGCCGAAAAACTGCCCGTGATATTGGCAGATGTTTTGAAGGATAGCTTGAGAGATGTTTAATTTGTTATAATTAATACATGTCAAAAATTCCATTGCCGTGTCGTTTATTTTTAACTTTATCGGCATTTTTATAATCGGAACACTAGTCCAAACGTTGTAATCATCAAAATACCTTTTATTTGTCATGGTGATGTTTTTTTATTTCTGATTTAATTTTTACTATTTCCTCCCCAACCTTATCCAAGCTTTTTTTCAATCCCATTATCTGGTCCTCTTCAGTAATTATTTCATCTTTTGTTTTTTCAGCCAGTTTTTTCTCTCCAGAAAGTCCAGATATAATTAAACGGCTTCCGATAAATCCTGAAACAAATACTCCGGTTATAAGAAGCATTCCTCCTCCGATAACTAGAGATAACGGTCCGTCAAGTAAACTTTCAAAAGTAAAGGGCTCGTTACTTAGAACCACAGCTGACAAAAAGTCTGCAGTATGCCAAACCCCGCGCCAAAAAAGAACCATACCAATACCGCCAAGGAATGCATAAACTAGCGGATAATGGCTTAATTTGCCTCTTATTTTATCTTCAAGTTTGTCAAAAAAGTTTATTATTTTATTTGTCATGTTACAATAATACAATAATAGCATACCATAAATATATAATATAAATGAAATCTCTGCATGAAATGACAAAAGATGACCTAAAAGAAATCAAAATGATTGTTTTTGATGTTGATGGTGTGATTGTTCCCAGAGGAACTAAAATAAAACAAATTGGAAATACAACAACCCTAGAAACAAAAATTATTGAAAGTAAAGAAATAGAACAAATCAAACAACTAAGTAAAAAAGGATTTTTGATAAATATTAGCTCTGGTAGGGGACTTTATATGTTGCAGGAGATGTTTAGAAAAGTTTTGCCATTTGTTGTTCTGACTTATGAAAATGGTAGTGCTACTTGGCACAAAGGAAAGATTTATCAGCATATAAATAGTTTCGAGTACCTGAATGATATATTTCCAAAATTAAAACAAATTATAAACAAAAAAATTAAAGGATTTGAACCAAAGGAATTTATTATAACCATTCACTGCACCGAAAAAATTCCGGAAATTGAAGAAATTGTGTCAAAAGACCCCAATCTTTACACTGTTTGGAATGGAGAAGCTTACGACGTGGGAGTTAAAAATCAACAAACCAAAGCTCTTGGACTTAGACAGACAATGAAAATTTTTAAATTGAAGAAAAAAAATGTTATGGCAATGGGGGATAACTACAATGACACGGAGTTGTTAAAAAAGAGCGGAATTTCAGTATCGGCGGATAAAACCAGGGTCAATGGCAGTTTTTTTGTTCCCCTAGAAGGTCAATTTTTGCCTGCTGATAACCTTATGCAGAAGATATTATCGCTTCTAGATTGAGTTTATTATCCAACTCCATAGGAATTTCCTACGGAGTTTCCGGGTACGAGTATTTTTGTGCATATTACTTGATACAAAAGGCTTTTTATGTGTTAAAATTTCGGCATGAATCCAAAAACTACCGAAAGACCGTGGGGGTCGTTTACTGTTTTCACAAATAACGAACCGTCAACGGTAAAAATTTTGCATATAAAAAAAGGAGAGGAATTTAGTCTGCAATATCATACTCATAGGCAGGAATTTTGGAAGATAATTAAAGGTAATCCTCAAATCATAATTGACCATAAAGTGGAAAATCCGAAGGAGGGTGATGAATTTATTATTGAACCGCAAATGTATCATAGAATTTCTGCGCCAAAAGATGATGTTACGGTTTTGGAAATATCAAAAGGGTTTTTTGATGAAGACGATATCGTTAGGATTGAAGATAAATATAATAGATTAAATGGGAAAAAAGATTTCTAAACCAAAAAAGTTAAAAAATACGGAAGGTATTCCGCTTGCGGTGGTTTCCGTCAACGGCGGAGTTTGTTTATTGGAAAAAACTCTTAAAAAAACCGGCAATCATCTTTTTTTGTCGTGGAGCACCGATGGTTTGAATTTTTCCGGAGATAAGCGGCAAGTGGAGATAAAAATCTCTCCAAGAAAAAAGGAAAAAATAGAAACTTGCTCAAATTTCTCTTTATCCGGGACGCCTACCAGTTTTATCATGACTTATGTCAGAGCCGGGAAAACCAGAGATAAAGATATTTTTGTCATTGCCAAATCAAAAGATTTGTATGCTTGGACAGTTAAATCGGAAGTTATTCGCGGCGACTCAAATCAAGCCACTGTTGTCTATGACAAGCTACTGGACCTTTTCATACTTTACAAAGACGGCTTATTTTCTAAATGCCAGCAAACCAGAACACTAACGGTTTGGAAAGAGAGTCATTCATTGTTGTTCACATCAAGGCAAGGCATGTTTGATAGCGAGCATATATCCATTATCGGATCGCTTGATACAAAAGACGGGCTGTTGGTTATATATGAGGCTTCCATTTGCAAAGACTGGCAAACCCTGCTTCAGATTGGAGGGATACTTTTTGACAATAAGGACCCAAAGCGAATTATTTGGAGATCGGAAGCCCCTCTTTGGCAGGGAGTTGTGGAGTTAAATACAAAAAGTGACAAAATTATCCCGATCGGCTTTGTCTATTTTCAAAATAGTTTTTTGGTGTACTGGACCACAAGTGGGGGGGATTTAATTTTGTCTTCCTTCCCATCACTTTTCAAGGACACGGACATTTACCAATATGCCATTTTGGAAAGATTTGAAAAAAATCCCGTCATTGAACCGAGAACACAACACGATTGGGAAGTAATGGGCACATTTAATCCGGCGGTATTTCAAGACGAGGATGGATTGCATCTTTTTTACCGGGCTCTTGGCAGTGATGGTATTTCACGAATTGGTTATGCTTACAGCAAGGACGGAATGCATTTTGATAAAAGATTGCCGCACCCGGTTTTTGAACCTTCTTTTGGGCTGGGTTTCCCGGATGCTAGATTAACAACAGAACCAATCGGTATTCATCCGGCTTACTACACTTCCGGCGGCGGTTGGGGAGGGTCAGAGGATCCCAGAGTAGTCAAAATCGATGGGGATATTTATATGTCATATGTGGCTTTTGAAGGCTGGAATTCCGTCAGAGTGGCTATTACTTCAATAAGGGTGGAGGATTTCAAGGCTGGCAAATGGAAGTGGCGAAACCCAAAACTTATTTCACCGGAAGGAGAAGTCCATAAGAATTGGGTTCTTTTTCCGGAAAAAATAAATAATAAATTTGCCATACTGCACGGCATTGCTCCGGAAATTTTGGTTGATTACATCGACAGCATCAACGATTTTCAAGGTTATATAAAAAGTCCGCGGCCGGCTGGGCCACAGCCCGGTCCTCCGGATTCCTGGGATAATATTTTAAGAGGAGCCGGGCCTCCTCCATTAAAGACGGATTTGGGCTGGCTTCTGTTTTATCACGCCCATGGCATACAAGAGCCTCATAAATATAAACTTGGAGCAATGATCCTCGATATAAATGAGCCGTCCAAAATTTTATACAGAAGCAAACATTCGATTCTCTGTCCGGATATGCATTACGAAAATAAAGGCAAACCGGGCGTTATATACGCTTCAGGCGCCGTCATTAAAGATGGAGAGCTTAGAATTTATTACGGAGGAGGAGACCGAGTAGTTTGTATTGCCACCACTCCGCTTCCAGAATTTTTGAATTATTTGAAAACCGGTGAACCCGATTGCTATGAGCTTAATAAAGTTTTAAGTCGGGTATAAATCATAGAAAATATGTACGTTGTAAGAAGATTTAAGGATAACCCAATACTAAGACCGGAAATAAACTCCACCTTTGAAAATTATTCTGTTTTCAACGGCAATCCAGTTAGAGTGGGTAATCAAATATACATGTTATATAGAGCCCAATCTACTCCAGAAAAATTTGAAAATGGAAATTTTTCACTTTCAGTTATTTGCAAGGCGGTCAGTAGAAATGGCTTCAAATTTAAAGATAGGGAAGTATTCATTATGCCGGAATATTCTTGGGAAAAGTTTGGCTGTGAAGATCCCAGAGTGACAAAAATTGATGGAAAATATTTTTGTTTTTACACGGCTCTTTCGTCCTACCCTTTCAGTTCTTCTGGTATAAAGGTGGGGTTGGCAATAAGTAATGATTTAAAGACTATCTACGAAAAGCACCAGATTACGCCGTTTAATGCCAAGGCCATGACGCTATTTCCCGAGAAAATAAATGGAAAATATCTGGCTATTCTCACTGCCAACTCTGATAAACCTCCGTCACATATCTCAATAGCTGAATTTTCCGAATTGGAAGATATGTGGTCAAAAAAGTATTGGGATAAATGGTATGCCGATTTAGATAAGAATACATTAGACATTCCAAAGTTTGACGACGAGCATTTGGAAGTTGGTTCATGCCCTCTGAAAACCAAAGACGGTTGGCTTGTGGTTTATTCAAATGTTCATAATTATCTGTCCCCTGAAAAAATATTCACTGTGGAAGCTGTACTGTTGGATTTAAAAAATCCCAGGAACGTTATCGGTAAAACTCGCGGAGCCCTTTTAACACCGGAAGAAGTTTATGAAAAATACGGCACTGTGCCAAATGTCATATTTCCCAGTGGGGCAGAGATTATTTCAGACAGACTGTTTATATATTATGGAGCGACAGATACCACTATTGCCACAGCAAGTGTCCCGCTCGCTCCACTGCTGGCTTCAATGAAATTTCCTTACAAAGAAATTGGTTTTCTCCGCCAAACAGAAGGCGCTTTAATTTCTTCTAGAAAGGAAAAATCATGGGAAGCTAAAGCTGTTTTTAACCCGGGCGTAATTGATTTGGATGGAAAAATTAGGTTGTTATACAGGGCTATGAGTAGCGACAACACTTCTGTTTTAGGTTATGCCGAGAGTCTGGACGGAACTTCAATTTCCTATATTTCTCCTGATCCGGTTTATACTCCAAGAGAGTGGTTTGAAGAAAAAAAAGTGCCGGGCGGGAATTCCGGCTGTGAGGATCCAAGAATTACAAAAATCGGCAGCACAATATATATGTGTTATACGGCATATAATGGCCTAAATCCTCCATCTGTGGCCCAAACCCATATCAGTCAGAAAGATTTCCAAAAAAGGAATTGGAATTGGAGCAAGCCCGTTTTGGTCACGGCCGACGGGGTGGATGATAAAGACGGCTGCCTCCATCCGGAAAAAATTAACGGCAAATACCTCCTCTTTCACAGAATAAACAATTCAATTTGTGTTGATTTCGGAGAAACCCCGGAGTTTAAAGAAAGAAACAATTTCAAAAATATTTTAATTCTCAGCCCGAGACCGGGGATGTGGGACGCTTTGAAAGTCGGGGTGTCCGTGCCGCCGATTAAAACTTCCAAAGGCTGGATCCTTCTCTATCATGGTGTTTCCAAAAGGTCCAGATATAGAATCGGGGCGGTTCTTTTGGACTTGAAAGACCCAACCAAAGTTTTATCCCGAACGACCGATGCTCTTTTTGAACCGAGAGAGGCTTATGAAGTGGAAGGACAGGTGGACTATGTGGTTTTTCCGTGCGGGGCGGCAGTCAGAGGCGACACAATATATATGTATTATGGCGGGGCCGACTCCGTCATAGATGTCGCTTCCATGTCTCTAAAGGCCTTGCTCCAGGCTCTGACCAAATAATTTCCGGAGCTCTACTTCGTGTCTTTAAGTGAGAGGGAATAGTGAGTGCCCAATATCATAATTGAGCCGATGATTATGAATGTATACTGAAAGGGAATAAATTGGAGCATTATTGTGGCCAGTACCGGAGTTATGATAAAAGAAAGCGGTCTGGAAACGCGGAAAAAGCTTATAACGTCGGTTTTTTCTTTGTCCACTTGTTTGAAAAAATAACTGTCACTGCTAATTTCTACAAAACTGGCTCCAATACGTGTAATAAATAAGACGGTAGCCCAAATCCAAAATACTTTTACGGTAATAAAACTGATAAAAAGAGTGGATAGACCCATAATTATAAAACCAATTGTCAGAAATTCTTTTTCGCCATATTTCAAATCAGCCAATTCGCCCACCGGCAATTCAAAAAGAATAAAAGGCAAAAGCATGATGGTAAACATAGCCCCTATTTCCGGCCAGGAAAAACCGATACGGCTTTCCAGATATATCGGCGTGTAAACTATCATAAAAGCGTAAAATGCTTGAAGCAGAAATTGAGTTATAAAAACATTAAATAAATTTTTATCCTTTATATATTCGGACAAAGTTTCTTTTATATAAATATGCCTTATTTGGTCAATCTTTACGTTTTTATATCTTTTGACCAAAAAGTATAAAGGAATAAGTAAAATAGATGAGAGAATATATACATTTTGGTAATGATTGCTGACTAACAATATGGCTACTAATGCTGGAGCCAAAACAAGAGTGAGATTGGTTATGGTCAAATAGGTTGCCCTGATGCTACCGGTTTCCGATTCGTCTTTGGTAAAGTCTTCAATGAATAAATCAAAGCCAAATAATAAAAGCGATATAACTACAGTATGAACGAGGAAATAGAGGCCAATCAGAAAGGGGGAGAGTGACACGGTCAGTCCAACCAAAGCCAAAAATTCCAACCCGATTCCGTACGCGATAAACTTATAATTGCCGATTTTTTCCAAAATTCTGGAAGCCACCAAAAGAAGGATGGTGTTAACAATTGAAGCGATTATATATAGTGAAGAGACTTGGGTTTCAGAGAAAAAATTGGAAAGGTATGACGAGTTTATATATATTATCAGAGCGTAATGCAACGCCAAAAAAACATTTGACAGAAAAAGGGTGTTGAGCAATCTGCCCTGTTTAAAGGGCAAGAGTATTTTATCCATCGTATAAGTTTAAAATTAAAAAATCAAAATGTAAAATGACAATAACGGACTAAAAATTCACAAATCAAGCAATTTTGATTTTTGATATTTACATTTTAAATTTTTTATACTCCCAAAATTACCGGTATAACTATCGGTTTCTTGGCTGTTTTTTGAAATAAAAATCTACCTATATCATCCGCAAGTGTAGATTTGACATAGTCAAAGTTTATGGGGTTCATCCCTCTGGTAGTCTCTTCAACTGTTTTTTTAATTATTAGTCTGGCCTGGTTTAAGAGGTCTTGGGATTCGCGTAAGTAAACAAAGCCGCGAGAAATAATATCCGGTGATTTCTTCAGTTTGCCGGTTTTGGTGTTTATGCTTACGACGATAAGGAAAATCCCATCTTGAGCCAGCATTTTTCTGTCCCGTATGACCATTTCCTGAACATTGCCGATAGAAAATCCGTCAACCATCATGGCGCTACCCGGGGCTTGTTCTTTTAGTTTGACAAATTTATTGCCACCGTCTTGAATTTCCAAAATAGTGCCGTTATCCGGAACGATAATATTTTCCTTGGGCATGCTGATTACCGATTGAGCCAAATCCTCGTGAACTCTTAACATATAGTGGTTCCCATGCATCGGCATAAAAAACTTCGCTCCGATTTTTTTGTGAATCCATTCAAGTTCGCCGCGGTTTCCATGTCCGGTGGAATGGATATAAACGTCGGAAGTCCTATAGTGGATGATTTTTGCTCCTTGCCTGGCCAAGTTGTCTTTCAATTTCTGAACAGCCTTTTCATTTCCAGGAATTATGGAAGATGACAAAAGAACTGTGTCTCTGGGCGTGACCCGGAAATATTTATGAGTTTTGTTTGACATTCTCATCAGAGCGGCGAATTCATCACCTTGGGCGCCGGTGGCCAAAACCACGATGCGATCCGGCGGATAATTTTCCATTTCAGCCGTAGTAATGATTGTTTCCGGTTTGGCCTTAAGCATTCCCATCTGTATGACTATTTCTATATTAGTTTTCATGCTCCGGCCTTCCACCACGATTTTCTTTCCGTATTTTTCGGCAATCATTATGATTTTCATGACCCGTTCCAGCTGTGAAGCGAAAGTGCCGATTATCAGGCGTCCTTTGGTATTTTTAATAATGTTATCCAAGTTTTCATGGACTACTCTCTCGGGAGTGGAAAATCCCGGGTTATCAACATTTGTTGAATCCATCATCAGAAGCAAAACTTTTTCGTTTTTGAATCGGCCGAACTCCTTTTGCTCGGCTTCTGTTGGCACTCCATCCACATGATCAAGTTTTACATCTCCCGGTGTGACGATAGAGCCGTAAGGCGTGTCTATTATCAGTCCCATTGAATCGGGTATGGTGTGAGTTACGGCAAAAAACCTGACTTTCAAATTTCCCACAGTGATGATGTCTTCTTTTTCTATGACTTTAATATTGAGCTCGGGTAAGTGAGGAAATTCTTCTTGTCTTTTACGAATCATGATGCTAGTCAGACTCCTGGTGTAAAGCGGGGGATTGCCTATGCGATCCATGATGTAAGGAATGCCGCCTATGTGATCTAAGTGTCCGTGAGTTATAAAAACCGCTCTTATTTTTTCCTTGTTGTCTTCAAGGTATTTGGTGTTTGGAAGAATGTAATCAATGCCGGGAGTGTCGTCATCTTTAAACATAAAACCCATATCAATAACAATGATGTCATTTTTATATTGAATCATTGTCATATTTTTTCCGATTTCTTCCACTCCTCCCAAGGGAATAATGCGGATATTATCCCCAATCGGAGGGATGACATCATCACTTTTTTTAGCTATTTTGAATGGCATATCCCTCCTTGAGAACGATTTTTTAGGATATACCTTGGATTTTAGACCTCCATGCCCACGGCCACTATAGGACGAGGAATCCCTACTTTTCGGTTCCGCTTGGTTGTGCATATTTTTTATTTAGATTAATTTTTAGAAAAGAATTTCCAAATATTATTGGTTTCTATATACCACTTGTTTATATTACTGAATCTTTCCGACGGGTTGGTCAGTGTTCCAAGTTTCACATTTTGCACTTTTTCAGGGATGACGTATATGAAATAAGGAGAATAGGTAAAGACTGCCGGGATATCGTTTGCAATCTCTTTGTTGAAATTTGAAAGCTCTATTTTTTGATCATTTGGGTCTTTAGTTTTTCTCAAGTTGTCCAAAATCTTGTCCACTTTCAAGTTGGCGTACATGGCAATGTTAAGCCCTGGGCTGTTTCGTTGCGATGAATGCCAAAACGGATATAAATCCAAATCATTGCCGATTATTTCTCCAAAAAGAAGAGCGTCGTATTTACGAGTTTTTATTATATTTTGGTTGAGATCTCCAATGTCAAAGATTTTCACTTCCACCTTAGCTCCGATTTTCTCCCACTGTTTTTGCAAGATAAGTGCGGTTTCTTTAAGTTCAGGAGCGCTACCGGTGGAAATAGAAAAGGCCAAAACGGTTGTAGATTTTTTATCCTTTTTTTCAAAAATACCATCGGTGTTCTGGACCCAGCCCTTTGCTTTAAGTATCTCTTTGGCCTTTTCCGTTCGCTCTTCTTCTGAAAGGGTATTTGCATTTTGATCGGTTATAGTTTTAAGAGGTAAGGGTCCGTCTATGGCTTGGCCAAATCCTCCCAAAATATTATCCACTATGGCTTGCTTGTCCGTGGCCACGTCCAAGGCCTGCCTGACTTCCTTGAAAACAAAAATCGGCGCCATATTTTGATTGAAAAATACCGCAAAAATACGCGGAAGCGGAGAAAGGAGAATTTTTCCTCCTTTTGATTTTAAGTCTGGCAACTCCTTTGGCGAGATACTATGAAGACTGTCTATATTGCCATTTTTGTAAGCGCTCACAAGGTCTTTTTCATTCTGATAGGTTATAACGGTCAGGTTGGTAATATATGGCTTACCTATGGCATATTTATCAAATGATTTAAGGTTATACTGTCCCGGCAAGCCACTTCCAGTATAAGACAGAGAGTCAATCTGGTAAGGTCCGGAACCGACCGGCTTGACATTGAATTGGCTGAAAGGAAATTCTTCAATGCTGGCATCTTTCCACAAATGTCTTGGTAAAATTCCGAGTGTGGCGCTTTGGATGAATGGCGAGTATGACTGTTTTAGGGTGAAAGAGATTTCTTTATCGTTTATTTTTTGGACGACAACCCCGCTCCAATTGGCTTCCCGGGGACTTTTAAGAAATTGGTCTTGAGCTTTCTCTACAGTGAAAATGACATCATCGGCTGTTAGTTTGGCACCGTCTTGAAAATACAAATTATCCTTGAGAATAAATGTATAAATTAAGCCGTCCGGAGAGATTATGTAACTTTCTGCCAAATCCGGAACAAGCTCTCCCTGTGAGTCAATCCGAAGAAGTCCGGAGTATACAAGACTGGTAAGGTCCTTATCAATGTCACTTGAAGCTAAAATGGGGTTAATAAAACGAGGCGAGCCGATAACTCCCTCAACAAGTCTGCCTCCATAATCGGGAACCTCAACCAGAAACGTTTTGTTGACTTGGTATAAAAGGGAGAGCCCGCTTATAATAAGCAGTCCTGCAAAAAACAAAAAGATAACCTTTTCTGTAAGGGTAAATCTTTGAATGACCCGCATTATTTTTCCTTCAAAAGGAATGTGCCATTCTTTTTTAACTAGAGACTTTAGAGATTCTTTATCCACAGCAATATTGACTTTAAACAGTAATTTTTACTCTTTAATTTTATATTTTTTACTTAATATTAAATATTTGATCTTAAAAATTAAACATTAAAAATTCACTAAAAATTATTTAGAATCTAGACGAATAGAAGACCGAAAAAGAAATTATAGCAAAAATAATGGCAATAACAATGGTAGCGATAAAAATAGTCCTTTCCGCTCCTCTTTTAGTGTGTGTCCCTCCTCCAAAACTATCTCCACCACCAAAACCTGCTCCAAGCCCGGCTTCCGACTGCTGTAGGAGTATGCCTCCCATAAGTAGGAGAGATAACACTATTTGAACATACGGAACAATTCCAGTAATACTCATATTGGATTATATCTTACCAGAACCTCAAAAATAAGCAAGTCTGTCGCGGACTTCATCATTTTATAAAATGTGATATAATTGCTATGTATAAACTTAATTTGAATATATTTATGGAGCAACAAAACTTTTTTCAGAGAAATATGAAATGGATTATTGTGATTGGTATTATTGTTATTTTGGCTCTATGGGGCGTTTCAAAATACAATACTTTTATTACTCAAGGGGAGCAAATCATAGCCCAGTGGGCTCAAGTGGAGAATCAGTACCAAAGGCGTTTTGATCTTATCCCGAACATTGTAAATACCGTCAAGGGTGTAGCAAAACAGGAACAAGCGGTCTTTGGCGATATAACCGAAGCTCGCACACGATATTCCGGAGCGACCACAGCTGATGAAAAAGCCAAGGCTGCCACACAGGTTGAGGGGGCTTTAGGCAGACTTTTGGTAATTGCCGAAAATTATCCGGACTTGCAGTCCAGCCAAGCTTACAGAGACCTTATCATATCGCTTGAAGGAGCGGAAAACAGGATTTCGGTTGAGAGAATGAAATACAATGAATTAGTTCGGGTATTTGATACAAATGTAAAAAGATTTCCAACATCGCTTATTGCTGGTCTCTTTGGCATAGAAGAACGAGCATACTTTGATGTGCCGGAAGAAAACCAGCAAGTGCCAGCGGTACAATTCTAATCAAAATCTCTTACTTGTCATATTTTTCAGAGAGACACGCATAAATTCTTGCTAGAGTTTTGCTTGAGTTCGCGCCGTCGCGCTCACTAGTCTCTCTTCAAAACATGACTCGACGAGATTTTTAGATGCGATGCAAAGATTATTAAAAAATTTTGTAATAATCAATCTATTATTTCCTTTTTTTGTCATGGCTTTTACTGCGCCAGAGACAGGTCCGACAGCTTTTGTTATTGATTATGCCGGAATTTTGTCGGTTGAACAAATTACCAGTCTTGAGGCTAAAATTTCCGCTTTTGAAAAAAACACTTCAAACGAAATTGCCGTTGTCATTGTCCCATCACTTGACGGTGACACCATTGAAAATGTTGCGCAGGAGATATTCACTAAATGGGGAATTGGAAAAAAGGATAAAAATAATGGCGTGTTGCTTCTCATCTCGCTTACCGATAGACAAACTAGAATACACACAGGATATGGAGTTGAAGGCGATTTGACCGACGTCGGCACTTCTTATATTCAGCAAGACATTATCACTCCAGCATTTCAGTCTGGAGATTATTATGGAGGTATAAACAGAGCAGTGGATAAAATAATAGAAGCCTTGAGTGGAAATAATATTGTGCCGGAGAATTATTCAGGTACTCCGAAAAATTGGCAGTTTTTATTTATTTTGGCCTTCATTTTACTTCAATGGATTGGAGCCATACTGGCTAGATCAAAATCTTGGTGGGGCGGAGGTGTGGTCGGAGGAGTTTTGGGCGTTGTTGTGTGGATTATTGGATTATTGTCTTTAATTCCATCAATAATTTTATTTATTGTCCTTATCTTTTTAGGGTTAGGATTTGATTATCTTGTTTCAAAAACTTATCAGAACAGAAAAATATCCGGTAGGCACTATCCATGGTGGATCGGCGGGGGAGGATTTGGAGATGGCGGAGGTTTTGGTGGATTCGGAGGCGGTTCGTCCGGCGGAGGAGGTTCGTCCGGTAGATGGTAGTGTATAATTACTGACAATGGATGATAAAGAAAAAATAAAAGAGTTAGAAAAAGAAATCCATGAATTGGAGAAAGATCTTATTCACGACCACCTTACTTCTCTTAAGACACGAGCTTTTTTTGAAGAGGAATGCAACACTTATCTTTCCGCGATCGCCAACTTTGAAGCTGGAAAAAGAAAAGAGTGGTTCGGTTTCAAACATTTAAGCGTGCTTTTTATTGATATAGACCATTTTAAAAAAATAAATGACACTTACGGACACGAAGTTGGCGACAGGGTATTGAAAAAAGTGGCCGAAATTGTTTCCGGGAGTTTGCGTGAAGGCGATACAGTCGCTCGCTGGGGTGGTGAGGAGATGGTCGCGTTACTTTTAGGAGCAAATGAATTAGATGCCAAAGAAAAAGCTCATAATATAAGAAAGAAGATTGAATCACTTCGATTCAATTCACTAAAAGATTTGAAAGTGACAATAAGTATCGGCGTTGCCGAGAATTTCCCGGGAGCAAATTGTGCCGGACTTTTAAAAAACGCCGATTTGGCATTGTACAAAGCCAAGAATTCCGGCCGCAACAAAGCAGTGGCTTTTTCTATGATTACAGAGTAGTATATCTTACGGAGGCAATATGGATAAACCAGAGGAAAAAACGCTGTATCTCGCAACTCTGGTTTATCCAGTGCGAGATAGTGAGGTTTTACTCGCCACGAAGACTAGAAAAATCGGTGCAGGATGTCTCAATGGCTGGGGCGGGGGAGTTGACCAAGGCGAATCAATCCGTGCAAGCGCAGCACGTGAGTTTTTTGAAGAAACAGGTGGTGCAAAAGTCAACGAAAACGAATTGGAGAAAATAGGGATTGTCCATTTCAAAAACCATAAAAGCGACGGTGTGGTATTTGTTTGCATCGTGCATGTGTATAGTACGAAGAAATGGACTGGTGATATCATTTCAACAGACGAAATGAAAAATCCGAGATGGTATCTGATCTCACAAATTACCCAAGAAAAGCTCATGCCCGCAGATCCATTCTGGCTTCCGCGGATGCTCACCGGAGAAAAAGGTATTGCTTGGGCAGAATACGATCCGTTTCAGACAACACTTATCGGTGAAGTTTGTTTCGAGCCTAGGGATTTTCTCGAAGAGGAGTGATAAAAACACTCCTCTTTCTGTATAGTAGTCAGAGTGATATGTAATTGGGAAAAATAGTATATCAGAGCATGTCATAATAAATCATGCCATTTTCCAACGATCGTATTTATATGGTATGATGATATATTATAGTATGAACAAAATGAATAAAAGTAATTTTTCAAAAATTGAAAAGCACGGAGTAGTTCACAAAAAAATTATTTTATTATTACAGGCTGGAATCGCTCTATCCTTGACTCGATCACCACGCAGATATCTAAAAATTATCGAAGAAGTTGCAAAAAATTGGCGAGAAATAGAAAAAAGAGCTCTATATAGAGCAATCGTTTCGCTTTACAAGTCGCAGCTTATTGATCAACGAACAAATAAGGATGGAACAATAACTTTTATTTTGACAAAAGAAGGTAAAAAATTAGCTTTAACCTTCAATTTAGAAGAAATGAAATTAAGAAAGGGGGTCTGGGACAAGAAGTGGAGGATTGTAATATTTGATATTCCTGAGAAGCTGAGGAAGATTCGTGATTCTTTACGTTACCAACTTAAACGACTCGAATTTTATGAATTTCAAAAATCCGTTTTTGTTACACCATTTCCATGTGATAAAGAGATCGACTATATAGTGGAGTTTTATAATATTCGCAGATTTGTACGTTTTATTGAGGCCACATCAATAGATAGTGAACTAGATTTAAAGAGGAAATTTAATCTAATCTAATTTAATCTAATATAGATGTTTTCAGAAACCTCAATATTTAAATCATACCTTTATCTTACGATCGCGAGATTATGGTATGATTTTTAGGATAAAAGTTTAGATACAGGAAGGAGTCGGTGTATTATTAAAATATGCTATATTATATTTTAAAAGTCCTAAAATTAAATGGAAGGGTGTACCGAATGGTAAGGTACTCGCTTGGAAAGCGAGCGAGCGAAAGCTCTTGCAGGTTCGACTCCTGTCCCTTCCGCATTTTATCCAAATCCCAGTTTTGGGAGGAGATTGCCTCGGCGTTGCGCGCCTCGGCAGGCGCGCAAAGCGCGCCAAAGGTTGATGCTGCAAGGATTCGCCACGCTCCGCGTGGCGTGAATGAAAGCACGCGGTTTTGAATCAGGAAGTTCGAACCGACTTTTTTGAAGCAATCGCGAAGCGATTGTAGATTTCCGCCCTTTGCCAAAATTTTAGCTTCTTTGCTCTGCAAAATGAAACGGGTCGCCAGTTCGAACCGATTATTTACTTTTTGCTCAAAAGCCGTCAATTTGTCTTTGAGAGATTGTTTTTGGTTGACGAGTTTGTTTTTCGCCGTCTGATACTCGGCAAGCGAAAGGGCATTTTCAAGATAGGCGGTCATCAATTTATCGAGCTTCTCGTCAACACTAACAATCTCAACTTTTATTTTTTGAGCAAAAAGTTCCGATGATTGGGCGGTTTCCATTTTTTCTTTTTCGAGTTCTCCGGTCATCCAGTCCGCCCAATCGTCGGGCAAAGAAACCTTTTGAAGTTCCGTTTGTATTGAGGAAGTGATGGCATCCTCTCTCGCGTACTTCTGCGAACAAGGATTTTTCCGTTTGGTACATCTCAAATAGTTATGTCCCTTTTGCGTTTCGGTGGTGATAAAACAGTCGCACTCTCCGCACCGGAAAAATCCCCGATAAATATATGGTTTCAAATCTTGTACTTGCGGTTTTGATTTTCTCGCCATCACTTCCTGCACTTCGTCAAAAAGTTTCTTTGTGATAATCGGTTCGTGTTTGCCCTCGTAAAATTCGCCGGAGTAGCGAATGAGACCGTAGTAAAAAGGATTTTTGAGAAGATATTGAAAGTTTGAGATAGAAAGCTCTCTATCGCGCCGTCCTTTCAATCCGAGATCATTGATAACCTTTCGGAGTTGCGCGAGTGTAAAATTTCCGGTCGCATAGGCCTTAAATGTCTTTTTGATAAGTACGGACTTTACTTTATCAACAGAGATATTTTTCATTTGCTTATCATTGAGATAGCCAAGCGGAGCCATTTGAGGCCATAAACCATTTTTTAATTTCTGCCGGTGTCCGCGCTTGATATTCTCCGAAAGATTATCAATGTAGTATTTACTCTGCGAGAACGCGATGGAGAGCATAAACTTTCCCTGTGATGTGGAATCACACCAAAAAGTTGGAAATTTAATGCTCGCAAGTTTCCCTGTGTCGAGGAGATAAATAATCTGTCCACCATCCACCGAATTGCGGGCGAGACGATCAGACATTCTATGCTAAATTTTGTAGGTCGCATCTTCTTCTCCGTGGTTCATGGCATCCTGCTTGCCCGCCTCTGGAGGGCTGTCCTCCTTAGATTGGAGTAGCTTCGGTCAGACTACCCGGAGAAGAACATGAGACTTTACAGGTTTTTGGTTTAATAGAATGTTGCCCCGAGCACTTTTCACGCAAAGTGCTTGGTGGCTGATGATAAAGGAATACTGGGA